>CEPZ01087719.1_pt1 | contig 14540 bp, 16 predicted proteins | sample 530461 | NCBI WGS metagenome assembly CEPZ01 (sample SAMEA2620106, study PRJEB7988) | marine metagenome | isolation source: saline water (ENVO:00002010), including | reverse complement strand
AATCTAAAGGTCCTTCGACCACATAAATTCTCTTTTTTGGATCAATTGTTTCTGATCCATAAATAAGAGGAATATTGTCGTCAATTCTTAAGGTGACATATCTTAAACCAGCTTCGGTTTCATATGAACGACAAGAAACCGCAAACATTTTACCCTGATTATCCCAAAATGGGATTACCAATCTTGGTTCTGTACCAGTGATACGGTTTCTATATTTTTCTGAAAGTTGTTCAAGATTTTTTACATTATCTATATGATATAGTCTTGACCAATTCTTTTCTGGAATTAATCGAGACTTCATCAATTGGACAGCCATGTGGTCCTCCTCCGGTAATGTATCAACTCGATCCATAAGAGAATCAATCAATGACTTTTTCTTGAACACCGGAGATTTACCTTTGTATTCCACATCGGCGTGAGGTTTATGTGCTGGTCCACTACCCTCACCATCTTTGAAACGGGCTAACACATACTGCTTATAAAGTGAGGGATCAAGCTGTTTGATTACATTACCAAGGTTATAACCAACTCCACAGTTATGGCATTTGTATGCATAACCGCCTTTCATCTGATAGAAATATCCTCTGGCTTTATATTTGTTTTTTTGTGAGTCACCACAAAATGGACACCTAGCATTGGCCACCTTATTATCTTTCCACTTAAAGCGGTCCAAGCGGACTGATAATAGATTTAAATATTCTTTATCAACCCATAGTGACATTTATTGTTTTCCCATAAGACCGTAATTTATCACAACAATAACAGCACCAGCAAAAATATCTCCTTTGTCAGTCATTTTAATAAACTCCCAACAAATCTACAACAATATCAAGACCTTCTTCTAGATTATCAACAATCCAACCACATCCATGCATCATAACAGGATGATTGATAATACCAGGATCATCAGTAACAAGAACGATAGGTTTTTGCATCATGATAAACCATGCGAGTTCAGTCGTGGTTCCATAATTACCACGACCTTGTGTAATCTCCTTAGGCATATATGCTAAAAGTAAATCACACCTTTTACAGTCCATCATGTTTTTATTGAAAATTTCTTTGGTAGCTTGGTGCCAATCATTTCTATCTGGTTCACATCTATTAGGTGTAATACCGACAATATCACGCTCTCTATAAGAGAATTCTTGTGATGCAAGGTTTCGCCAAGAATCAATTTCAGAATCTGTACATCCTTCCATAGGACCACACAAATAAACAAATTTCTTTGTCATATAATTTAACCTTTCATTATAAATAAAAGTAGGTCGCGGTGTCTCACCACCCACCTACACTATATTCTAACCATTGTAACACAGGAATACAGCAATGTCAAATATTTATCACAAACACCACATTATCCCAAAGCACGCCGGCGGAACAAACAACCCGGATAACTTCATCTATTTATCGATTGCGGACCATGCTGAGGCTCATCGTTTGCTCTATAAAGAATATGGGCGATGGCAAGACAAATTGGCGTGGAAAGCTTTATCAGGATCAATCGGCCGAGAAGAGATAATTCGACAACGAGTCAGCCTGACTCATAAAGGAAACCCAAAATCGCCGGAACAAAGGGCTAAAATTAGTGTGGCGCTTAAGGGCAAGACCCACACGTCAGAACATCGCAAAAACAATTCCGAGGCTCAAAAAGAATGGAATCACCATAATACCAATCCATTTAAAGGAAAACACCATACTTCACAAACGAAAAAACATCTTTCTAATATACATCCAGGTTACAAACATTTGAAGGCAAAACCTGTAACTATTAATAATATTACATATTTATGTATTTCATGGGCGGCACAAGCTTTATCAGTATCAAATCCAACCATACGAAATCGAATTCGAAGTAAAAACTTTCCTGAATATTATTTACCCTTATAGTGAATGCTTTCTATTGTGAACAGACATAACAACCATGGTCAATTACAGCAATCAATTGTGGAAGCTGCATTAGACCATAAATAGCAATAACTAGATAGATAACATATCGTAGTTTAAAGTTAGCTTGTTTCATGTTACCATTATAGCAAAGCTATATGGTTATGTCAAGGCTTGTTTTTCCAGGGAAGTTTCTTTTGCATGTTCCATTTCTGGATCATACGACCACCAAACCAAAAACCAACAATTGCTCCAAACATGGCTTTTGCATTATCATCCCAAATAACATCCATTGCATCCAAGGCTGTTACACCATCATTCATAAGAGTGGTAGCAGCTAAAACCTTAATAGTTACAAAAACACCGAAAAAAGAGTATGTAAGAACGGGGCGAACAGAAGCTCGTAATGCGTTGATAAAGCGTCCGCCATCAAGAGTAGAATCATGGCGTCGAAGATCAGCTCCCTCGTTAGCATCTGCTTGCACATTGATTTTATCAATATCCCACTGTACCTTAGCAGAATCATATTGTAATCTGGCTTCAAGAAGTTTAAGTTCATGTTGTAATTCTTGTTTTTTTTCAAAATATGTTAAAATGCCTGGTAGCAAATTTGCGGCAACGCCGATAACAGTTGTTAAGAGTGTTATAATCATTATTTATTCCAAATCTGTCCTAATTCATTATACCTATCAGTATATATTAGATTTGGACTGCTATGAAACTTAATAAATTCATTATTTGCTTTCTTTCCTCGCCATTCAAGGTTTAAGAATATTTCTTTTAGTAGGGGATAAAATGAAGTTTTTAATACATGTTTTAATATATATCTCTGAGTTTCAGAAATAGTATTAGTTTTATTAAACATATGTTCTTTAAAGGGTTTCAATAATTCATAATGAGTGTAAGCAAACTTTATTAACATTTCTTGATGTACTTTCCATCCCAAATTAAGAGGGTCATTCATTACCATAGATGATATGAAAGTATTCATAAAATAAGCTTCACCAGAAAGATAAAAATCATGGACGCCGATTGTGCTTGGCCCTTCTAAACCAGAAACATAATAGGTAAGATTATAATGAGGTACACAAATACGACCTTTTGGTGTTGATTGTACAATAGATTTCAAATCTACAAAAATATCAGTTCTAGTTTTTACTATAATATCCCTTGAATCTATAATAGTTTTGCGAGAAAGTTCACCAAGACCATTATAAATTGAAGCAAATTGACGATTTTGATTACCTTTACCATCAACGTTAATCTTATCAGGCATTTCTCCCTGAACAAGTAAATAAGGAACATCTGTTTGGAAAGTTATGGGTTCATCAACCCATGTTGAAAGAACTATGGTATCAAAATAATTACCATAAGTTTCAATGATACGTTTTACATTATCGTTTGCATCATGATAGTGTGTATCATTTACAATATCTTCACCAGTTCGCCCTGTCGAAGTCATAGGCCCCTGAATAATCAAATGTTTTTTCACTATTTAAATCCCAATATTTTCAACTTATTAATAGTTTTTTTACTGTTTTTATAGAGTATTCCGATACCACCAGCATTCTCCCACTCTCTAATATTCTTTTCACGATCATCAATTAATAGATTTGGAGTACCATCTTTCTTTCGAGCAAATTCTTTTTTTCTTGCTCTCTGAACAATATGAACAGAACCTGAAATTGTGCCAAGATTTTTCTTTACCCATTTAGTCTTTTGTGGTATTGCTGATGGATTATCTATTGGTGCCGCAGATAAAATATTAAGTCGAAATTTTTTAGCATATTTGTGTACTTTTTTACCATCAGACAAAACAGGTAAATCAAACCAAAAACTAGGTGATGCTATGATAGCTTTCCGATCAGCATCAGAAAGTTTACTACCTTTACCGAAAGGCCGATCTAGAAGGTTTGCTGCGCCCTTATTAAAATCGGCTACAACACCATCTAAGTCAAGAAAAATTTCTGGTAATCCTCCACGATCAATGGCTTCGCAGAGCATTGCATTTTCGATAAAAGATTTCATTCTTCGTATATACTTTTAAAAGTAGTTAATGGGAATTTAGAAACTAATGCTAGTAGTGGTCTTACTTTAATACTTGCTTTAATAACAGGTATTTTTGTTTTTGGTTTTGTATTAATAACAGACAACCAACGATGGTGACCATCAATTATGAATCCATCAGACGACATGATAAGTGGCTTTAGTTTATCTGTCAATAACGATTTATTAATGCTTTTAATAATACCTGGTACGGAAAATTCACCTTGTATTGGTTTTAAATCACTAGCTTTCATCATCTTATTGGACAACTTAACATTGTTTTTTTCTAGATACATAAACAATGCAGGATAGTCCTTTGATGCTACTTGAGGCATCTTTGACCTTGATACTCCTAGTGTAGCAGATTTCTTAGGAAAGTCAACCCTTTCCACAGTAAATTTTCGGTCCGGCGTCTTAAAATTCTTTTTACGCATGACCGTCTTCATTGTCATATCAATCCATCCTTTTTCTCTGTCTAATTCTAGAACAAAGGGTGAATTAACATCTGTGTTCAAAGATGTAATAACGGCTTCTGCATCATCACCAAGCTGTCTAATTTTACCAGCATGTTTCTTGGCTGTTTTACCAAAAAGGTCTTTAAGTTCTGATGCTGTAATTTGTTTCTTGTTTCGCGCATCGTTTACACGGTCAAGAAAATGGTTGCTGAATTCAACATCAATTTTCATTTTTACGAAAGCAAGATCAGCAAATTTCTCTACATCATTTAGTTCAGATTTGGTCAAAGGCTTCTCGGTTGCTTCTGATAAATTTAAGCCAGCAAGAATTCTTTTAGGAATACGAACTTTCTTTTTACCAATTTCTTTTTTCCGATCTGGAATCGCATCTTTACGACCCTCATTAAGACTTTCATCAGGACCATCATCCCAGGGCCCCCAATGATGACTTTTTCCCATATGTAATAAAGTTTCAAGTTTGGTATATCGAACCAATGCTCCTTTTTCTTTTTCCCGGACATCACCTAATGCGTAATATGCAATTTTTGGCATGGTAATATTATTACCATTACTTTTATCAATAACAGTATTTCCCTTTTCGACCCAACAATGTAAAAAACGTCTTCCTTCCAAATCTCCTTGTCCATATACAAATGCATGAACAAGGGACATATTGTCGGCTTCATCACTTTTCATAACAATACGACCGCCAGCTTGAAAACAATCTCCATTTACAGATTCCGTAATAATTTCATCCACTTGAATATTAAAATCTTTGAAGGTACGTTTTAGAACCTTCTTTTTCTTACGTCTCTTACCTACAGGAGGATCTTCTCCAGGAGCAATACCAGCAACATTACCTGGACCAGCAGCATTAGCGATTTCTTCGGCTAGCATGTTTACCAGGGTAGGATTACTGTTCAACTCTTGTAATGTATTACTAAGAGCCTGTGATATATTTTCTTCGGTTAAATCTTGAGACCTGAATGTAGGGTTATTATGTTCACGAATCAATAATAAAGCGGCTGCATATGAAGCAAGTCGGGTTTTACCGAGAGGTAACTTCCCCAACAACCGTTTTAAATTTACAACCAAACGATCAAACATCCGATAAGAATCTTTTTCAGACTTAGTAATAATGGATTTGTTAGTTCTCTTACCATCAGCATCTATTATACCTTGTTTGAAAGCATCCATTTTATCAAAAGGTTGAACTAATCTCTTCAAAAATTGGAATACTAGAAATAGGTCAAGTACTGGTCCAGCTTCATTTAGTTGTTTTTTCAAGAATCTAACCTTTATAAATAGTAGTGAATCGCGGTGTTACAGCACCCATCCACTCTAATTGCTAACAAGGAGCAACCAGCATATGTCTATATTTATAAACAACAAATATACTCTATGGTATATTAATATCATCCGTAAAGCTCAATCACGATATATCCTTAAAGGATATATTGAACCGAAGAGGGTTCATACTGATGAAACAAAAGAAAAAATTCGTAATGCATTATTAGGTAAGAAAAAAACAGAAGAACATAAACAAAATTTGAGAAAACCTAAAAAGAAACGTTAAATTTTCCTTAAGGCATCAATTATCTTCAAATCCATTGATATGGTATCATTAGTATTCCAATAATTTAGATAGAATAGAAATGGTTTTAAATAGCTTTCATATTCATCTAGTTTATATCGAAGCATTTTTGTTAGTGCTTCGGCTTCAAATACATTATAAAGAATAACAAGATGATTGAGTATTAATCTTTCTCTTAATTCACCATCATTATAATATTTTTTAAACAGCCTTTTAATATATTTTATACGTTTCAGATCATCGTGAAATTCTTCTATACCTTCACAATGTGGATTATCATAATGCTGTGCTGCAAATAACAAAAAGGTACTACCATTCAATTCCATACTATATTAAAAGCTCGTAAGTGCCACCCTTTTCCAAACATTAGCCGAAGTACAAACATAGATATAAGAAGAATCCCATTGTACGCTACCAACCACACCAGCCGCTGTAGAATTAGCTGGTGTGGCTGTAGTAGCTATTTGTAAATTTGCGCCTGAAACTGATACACCACCAGTAAATACAGTATTTGAAGGTACTGCTCCGAAAATTTCATCAACGGTAATTTTTTTGTTTGTAGGAGTACCGTTCGGATCATCAACAAAATGAACCAAGTCTTCTCCAGCTACCGATGTTGCTGCTGTAAGGGCTGATATTTTCTGGTCGGCCATATTTTAGTCTCCTACTATTAAGTATTAGACCAAAGCGATCCAACGGCAGAATTAGCACCAGCATAATTAGCAGGGATACTCAGATCAGAGTTGGCTGTAAATGTTAATGTATCCTTGATCGTACCACCAGCAAGTGAGATACTACCTGCGGCAATTGTATAAACTGCTTGGTTTGCATCAGCCACAAAATTAAAGCGCAATCTGTTAGTAGTAGAACCACTAATATATGTACCAGTAAGTGTTCCAGCAGGCATAACATTGGCTGAGGTTGCAAGAGCGGTAACAGCAAGAGTTGGAGAACCGGTAACCGTGACTTCCTCGTTGAATGTTACAATAACATTAGCAACACCACCAGCGGCAAGATTTGTGGCTTGCGACCAGCGAACATCAACAATTGTAGCTTCATCAAGCTTGACACCAGTACCAAGACTAGAACCAGCAAGACGGTTAATGGCTACCAAAACTTCATCCTTAGTTCGAGTATTACCATGCATATCTGTATATGTACGACGGTGTACCCAACCCTCATTAGTAGCAATCACGTTCAATGTATCAACATGTGAATCACCAGCAACAAATAATGGCTTTGCTCCGTCTGTGTCTGTATCTCTATTTTTCCACAGAGGCATATTTTTCTCCTTATCAGATAGTATTCTATCTCTATTTATAATTTTTAATGTCTTGCCATAATACCACGGATACGACCCTCAAGAGAGACATACTTTTCTGATTTACCGCGAATTACATCAAAAGATTCTTCTGTATCAACTTCGGTATTACATCCACACTTACAATCAGCAGGACACTTACATTCACCAGGTTTGTTTCCACAAGAACAGGTCTTTTCATTACCCTTCTGGTTCTTCATTTCTTCATCATCCACTCCTTTTGATTCTCCAACAACTTTTCCGTCCACTCTTTTTGATCCTGCAACAACTTTTCCGTATTTTTTCTTCTTTTTATTTTTCTTCTCGAAAAATGTTTTTGGATCAACTTCACCAGACTTATCTTTTGCAGCTTTTTCTATTTTTGCATGATCCATTTTTTCATCTGTTTGATTGAAGAAATTTGGATCACCTTCTACATTAACAAGATATTCAAAGAAAATAGCTTTTTCTTCATCTGTTAAATCATGGCCTTCACTTACTGCTTTTTTCAAACCATCATGACTAGAAGAAATCTTTTTCATGAAAGCTTCTTTAGCATCAGCACCACGAAGAGATTGGAACTTAGCCATGGCTTGATTAGCAAGTTTAGGGTTGACTTTTTCTTTTTTACCATTACGGAATTGTACAGGCTTTTGTCCACGCAAAGAAACTACCTTACGAAGTTGCATGATGATATTTACTTCTTTACCTGAGGTAACTTCTTCCTCATCATCGTCTACATCAGCGGCATCTTTACGAGATAACATGCCTTCTCGACCCATAGCTTTACGGGCATCTCTTGCGGCTCGACTTGCTGAACCTTCTTGGATAGTTTCTTCTTTTACATTCTTTTTAGCTTTGTTCATAATACGATCAATATCATCTTGGATAGCACTACGAATTCCTTGGGCCGCTGGTGAATTACCTTTAGTTCTTAAAAGTCTAGATTTATATAATGCAATTTTAGCTTTATCGTCCTTTGATAGGGTTTCTTGTATTTCCATTTCTTGTACTTCCGTTTCTGGTTCTGTTACTTTAACAGAATGGACATCTTGCTTACCTAATCCTTCTTTACGACGGACTTTGTATTGGGCTTCTTTTTCTGTTCTTGCTGATACACTATGTACTCCACGAGAACCTCTGGTACCCATCATATCGATATCATATTCTGAATCTTCTTTGATACCTTTTTTATCCCTACGGTCTAATTCTCTCATGGCCTGTTTTTCACGCTGTCGAGCATCTTTGGAATTTGATACAGCAGAATTATTAAGAAACTTTTCAATATCTTTTGTAGACATATTTTCAAAAGGATTGTTGGTTTCTTTCATAGAAAATTGTCTAGGACCTTTTTTGGTTTTTCTAACGGTATATTGTGATGGATCTTTCAAGCTTTGTCTTTCATCTTCGGCTTCTTCCCGAGAATCTAGAGTGCTTAATACTTCTCTATCTTTCTTATGTATAATAGCATACCAAACTTTAGCTTCACCTAAATCAGATGTACCAGCATCGCGCAAACGTGGTTCTGCTCTATTAACAGCTTGTGTTTGTACTGCTAGGTTCTTAGGATCGTTGTTTAATGGATTATTATCTTTATGATGAACATCCATTTTGTCACCATTCTTTACTTTACCTGCTTTTTCCATAGCATATCTAGCACGTTTTCTCGCACGATTTCGTTCCATTTGCTTTGGAGTACCATGATAATTAGCGCGTTCTCTTGCATAATCACGTTCATATATAAGCTCTTCGGCTAGTTTCCAACCATTTCTTATAAAAGCTTTTACTTCTTTCTTATCAACAACTTTGGTTTTACCATTTTTAACAACTAAAGTTTCTGTTTTAGGATCTTTCAGTTGTCGTGGTAATTGGCGTCTTTCATTCAACCTTTTCAATTTGAGATTTGGAGTAGCTTTTGGTGTTCTACCACCAACCATTCTAGCAACTGACCAAATTGATACAGCTCTTGCTTTAGCTTGTGATTCAGATGAACCATCAGGCATTGTAAATTCTTTGGTTTTACTACCAACAGTAGCTACCCATTGTTCTTCATTAATACCTTTCTTCTTACGCCATGAAAGAACTGTAACAGCATCATTTACTTCATCAGCCCATTTACCTGTTGCTTTCTTAGAAGTAGGATTTGCTATCATTGCTTCATGAGCATCTTTAGCAATGAATTTCAAACTACTGTTAGGTAAATCCCAAAAACGACTGTTTTGAATATGTGGCGCACCTCGAGGACGACCTTTACTTTTATCTGCTTCATCAATTGTAGGATTGATTTCGATAGGTTCTTTTTTGGCTTTCTTAGCACCTTTTTTTAGATTGTCGGTCTCAACTTCTTTTTCTTTACTTTTGCTTTTATCATCATCAGCTTCGACCAAAGACCAACCACGGCTAATCCATAGTTCTGGAAAAGCTACTTCTTTTGTATTACCGTTTTTAACAATATTAACTGTCATCGTTTTTTTCCTGTTGCGGCATCAATTTCAGCCGAGGTTGCCTGTAATTTTTCCAATTCGTGAAAACCATCTACACGCGAGGTTGTACCATCTTTCATCGCGGCACCAATTTCTGTAATTTTAGTTTGGCGATTTTCATTGCTTTTATTAACAACACTTCTTACAGCATCCACTAAAGGATCATTCTTTTTGTGCCAAGGGTTTAAGGTTGTCATTATTCTAATAATCCTTTCGGTAAATTACCTTTTTTGTTTTGTGCTTCTAACCAATTTAGAAAATCTTTAGGGTCTAAATTCACACTATTTGCGGCCATTGCTGCTTGAGCGCCAACTGTTTTTCTTTTTGATTTTCTTCGTATTTCTTTAAAAGCCTCTAAACCTTTTCGAAAATTTTTTCTATTTAAACTTTTTTTTTTAATATTAGATACCATTTTAATAAGGTCTGCACCTTCTAATTTCATATCTTTACTCCTATCAATAGGAGTACCATCAGTATACATTGGTTCAATTTTAGCATTTGGTACATCCTTCAAATATTTATCACGTAATTTTCTCGTACCCCATTCTCCAGCTCCACCTTGTCCATCTTTTACAATTTTATGATTCTCTAACAAATCTATATCCTCGTATAATGCTGCCCCACCAGTAGCAAACGAATTTACTCTGGCAAAAGCATGTTGTTCTGGTGTTAAATGATCAATGTTTAATTTGTTGTGTTCGTCTAAACCTCTCTGAAATACCTGTTCTAAAATATCTAATGGAATATTCCATTTTTCAGCTTTATTTTCTAAAGCCTCATTTACTTTTTGTTTTTGACCTCTTTTTTGTAGAAGATCCTTACGAACAAAACGCTTATTACGTCTTGCTTCGCGATCTATTCGACGCTGGATAGCTTTTGATTTGTTAATACGATTACCAACACGGACTCTATCAGCAAGGCTTTGTTCTGCTTTCTTTTTACCACCAGATAATCTTTCGGCGGCTGCCGCTCTAGCATGACGGCGAGCAATACGTTCCGATCGAGCGGCTATATTTCTGGCTGGATTACGTTCGGCTTTCTTTTGACCACGCTCGATTTTATGCTTTTGAACACCTTTGAAACGGCGTCTAAGTTTCAATAAATCACCGACCTTGAGTTGGCGTGGTTCTTCGTTTAATGTTTCAGTCACTAATATACCTCCTGGTTTGGCGTGCCCTGACAGGGTATTACGTACTATTTATAAAACGAACTACCTTATTAATTAATTTCTTTACTACAGCATGTTTTGGATCATACCCAAAAACATCAAGATATACAAGTAAATGAAAGGATTCCATTCTTTTTATACTTTTGAAATTACGTAATCTCTTTAAAGCGGCTTCTTTAGAACCTTGAGAAGAAATCAATTGTTGTGATATATTAAGAGCAAAAGATTCAATTTCATCATCATTACCAAGATATTCTTGGTCTCTTTGGATATCCTTTGCTTTCGATGTAAACCTAGTAAATTTTCTTTGATTAGCAAATCCTCCACGCTTATGGTGTTGAGCCTGGTGTGCCAATTCATGTTGCATAACATCAGCTACGGTTCTTGATATGACATTCCAACCATCGGTACTTATGGATAATTGTTTATCATTTCTATTGAAATATAGAGTTAGAAAAAATGGTGTTTCACCATGATCATTATTGAAAGCATCATAAGCACCATCAACGATTACCATACCAGGATCAGGAGTAATGGAGAAATCAAAATTAAGTTCAACATCCCATTTTGTGTTTAAGGCTTTATCAATTTCTGTTGCTATTTCAGCAGGCTTCACAGTTCGCCCAATGATTTTATTACCAGCCTTACTTAAAACACTTTCAATAGTCTTAAGTGGGACAGGTCTGTTTATACCCTCAGATATTTCTCTATAAGTTTTCATCTTTTTTCACTTTTAGGGTTGACAAACCCTTGACATGGTGTTACAATAGGTGTGTACCCTATTCAATGACCATAAGGATTCACCGGTACCGGTTACCGTTTCATCCAGGTCTGAATAGTTCTCTTAGTCTTAGCAATATTCTTGGTTGGGTTTCCATCAGTTGTATCAATGAACAATTTATTACGGCCGAAAATTGGTACTAGCTGATCTTTAACCTTTTGTGTTTGTTTAAGAGAGGTTTCAAGAATCTTAGGATCAAGGCCTCGGCCTCCGGCTCTTAAACGCTGTTGACCACGATCAATCAATGTATCAAGAACTTTTTGGAAATCCTTAGGTTTATTAAGGTTGAGTTCTGGGTGTACGCCGACGAAGACAATAAAGGTTTTATACCCTAGATCTTCTAGTGCTTTCTTCTTGTTCTTGATAGCACCAATCTGACCACCGGTTTCTACGAACACGACGTTCTTACGAGCCTCGGTAACTTCAATATTCCTACGCTTGGTTATCTCTCTTGCGACGGCGGAAGCGCCAAGGGTTGATGGTTTCTTATCCTTGAAGAAATCCATAGGATCTTCAAGGTCTGACATCTTGACTGGAGTTTTTAGCTTATCGGCGGCCTTTTGGGCTGCTGTTTTTGGTGGTGGTTTTTCAATAACCGAAGAAAGGCTAAACTTCTTAAGCATTTTTTCGAAAGGTTCATCCACATCAATCAATTCAAATTTCAACTGACGAACAATTGCATTTTCTGCTATGGTTGATTTACCAGATGCGGCTCCGCCTACTACCCAAACGGCAGATGGTTTAGGTACTTTAGCTTCCTCTAAGTATGTTATGAATGTTTTCATTATTTAAATCCAAATAAACTTAAACCAGATGTATTAACTGTTTTAGGTTCAAATTCCAGAAAATCCATTAAGAATTGTAAACCTTTATTTGCCATTTCTCGTAATTTAACAGATATATTTTTTATGAAACTAATAATCCAATTTTTTACTGCTTTTATTATTTCTAATTCTGTTAAATATTCTTCATTTAATAGTAAACGATTGGTAAAATCATCGAATGATTCTTTGAAATAATCAAAAAGTGTTTCTTCTGATTCTTTAACATCAAGTCTTACAGCACCCGATGATGTTCCTTGAAATTTAGCATTCATTCTTGATCCAGTTGATGTTTTTGGACCTACTCGAATTTTTGCTATTTTTGTCAATTGTGAAATAAATTTAGAAGGAGTTTTTCGTCCTATAGATAATTCTTCTATAAGATTATTTTTACCAGTTTCAGGATTATACTTTACAACCCAAGATGCTTGAGCATTAGGATCTGGTCTAAATTTGGTATTACCGGTTGCTGCTTCAAAAACAAACCATTTTTTAAAAGTTTCATTTTTTTCAAAAAAGTCAGTAAAAATAATTTCAGTTTCTTTTAAAATTTCTTTCCAATTAATAAAATTTTTCATTTCTTGTTCGTATTTTTTACGATTAACTTTGATTGTTGCAAAAGGTGATTTTTCACTACCAGCTCTTGCTGTAATTGTATCAGGTATTACTTTGGTTTTTACTGCTTTAACCATAGAATTGATATTGCCTTGGATGAAAATTTTTTTCAATCTTGTATCTATATCTTGAAGGAGAATATCAATTTCTTTTTTAGGTGCTTTTTTACCCATAAAATTGACGGCGGCTTTAAAAGTAGATCGTGTTTCATCTACTAATCCGGACATTAGTTGTGAACCACCTGCTTTTTTGAGAGAAATATTTACACCAGAAGTTGAAAAAAGGTCGGTTTTAGGTGTAGCGTTTCCTATCCACCAATCAATTGTTTTGCCATTACCTTTACCAAAATGTATCATTGATCCTTTAGGAGCTTTTGTTTTTTTACGAATTTCAGAAGCAATTGATTCTGAAATATGTTTATTTTTTTCATATTTTACTTTTTTAATTTTAAAAGTATCTGGAGCTTTATCAAATCCTCCATTATAAGCAATTACAATGTGTTGTTCCATTTCTGCTGGACCAACCTCACCTTTTTTTGGTTCTTCTTCTAAATATGTGACAAATGTTTTCATTTTTATAATTCTTTTGCTGTTGCGCCGCCTAAGGCATCTGGAGTAATCATGGTTCTTATGTCTTTATGCTTAATCTCTGGATCAAGCGTGGAGAAAAAACGACCGTTACTAAATCGTGCAAAAATGATCGGTTCAAAACCATTAGATTTGAAATGAGACAGGTCACCAGATACCGAAAGTCCATCAGAGAATGATAGCTCGTATGCTATGCTACAATCTTTTGGTCTGTCTTTTGGATCTGCTTCTGCAAGGTGTGGATCACCCTGGCCGATGAAATGGACATGTTCTTTACCAAAACCTTTAGTGTAGTCTAAACCATAGATAGCGCGGTTCATTAATGTTTGACCTTTTCTATCGAAAGGTATAGTCTTTTTGAATCGAACTCGTGGCTGCCCAGATGTACCTGATATATCATCTTGTCGTATTGCAAAACGTTTTAAAGTATCCTGAACAAATGGATCATTATTAATATTATCACGGCGGCGACCATTAAGGCTTACATATTGTTGAAACGCTTTGGCTCCACCGGCCTTTTTATGTGAAATTTCTGCAATAGCACGACCCTTTGAATCGAATATAGCAAAATCAGATTTTGGTGTACCTACCCTTGTTTTAGCTCTTACGCAATCCATAAATACAAAGGCTACTTTTTTACCCGATTTTACAATGATACAAATACCTTTATCACCACCGCCTTTAACTCGTTTTTTGATAGCTTGGTCTAATTGTCCAAGAGCTATGTCTTCATCAGCGGTGGTATTTTTTTCTGGCTTACCTAACCTACTAATAGGTAAAAACCCTTTCTGACCATTCACCCG
>CEPZ01066496.1_pt1 | contig 14550 bp, 19 predicted proteins | sample 530461 | NCBI WGS metagenome assembly CEPZ01 (sample SAMEA2620106, study PRJEB7988) | marine metagenome | isolation source: saline water (ENVO:00002010), including | reverse complement strand
TGATGTTAGGAAGTTAATTTTTGAGAGGCCAAGTTTTTTGAGGGGGATAAAGAATTGGTAAGGGGACATTCTAATAGAACTTTAGAAGAGGCTGTGTCTGTTAGATTTGGACTTGGTGGGACTTTTTCTGATTCTTGGGTTTATGCTGTCACAGTTTACGAAGGGGGAGTTATTAGGGATGATGAAATTGATGTTATTGAGAAGTTTACAGGGAAAGAGATTATTGAGATTGAGTAGTTATTCTATTTGGAAACGTAAAATAGCACCAACACCCTTTGTGAGATTTTGGAATTGTTGGGCGTCTTGGTTTTCTTCATCGCTTATTATGACTACTTCAGAGCCGATGTTCTTAGCCGATTCTTCGAATTCTTTTGTTTTGTCAATTTCTGTTTTTAGGAATTTCTTTGTTAGGAGAAGGGTTTCTACGGCTCCTCTTTGTAGAGCAAATGCGACTTTCTCTATTCCATAGGATGCATGAGAAGATTTTTTCCCTAATGTTTCAAAGAATCTTTCTAGAATCTTTTTCTCCTTAATTAGTTCTTGTTGAGCTATGTCTTCTTCTGAAGCTTCTACTAATAGTTCGAGACCGTGTTCGTCTACGTAGCCAATGTCTTTAATGGAAATTACTTTTTCTTTGAGTTTTGTTGCTAGTTGTCCTTCGTCAAGAAAGTCTTCTTTTGTAGGTATTGGGCCGCCAATTAGAATTCCCTTTAGTTTTGGCATTTCAAAGAAGATTTCTTTCATTGCTTCAGCAACACGCCTGAAGAATTCTTTTGCTAATCCTTCTGTGATTCGTTCAAATCTTTGACTGCTCTGACCCCCAGCACGAGTTTTTCCAGGGACTCCGGAAGTAAGTTTCCTTATTACTTTGATTTGTTTTCCTTCAAGAACACCGATTGTGGCTTCTTGTCTATCTATTGCGAGAAGGCCAAAGACTTCTGAAACTTCAAGTATTTCTTTTAAGGGATCTAGGACGAAGACTTGATCACATCTGTATGTTCTCACGTTTAAAGGTTTAGGAGGTTCATAAGCCCAGATTTGTACATCGGAGACACCTTCTTTATCTGAGACATTTCCTGCGAACAGAGCGATACCATTTTCAGGGGTTTTTTGATATTCCTTTATCTTACGAATAATCATTTCAATTGCTGAAATTACTGCATTTCGTGTATGCTTGCTTTTGATGTTGTTAGCCGTTGACTTTTCTCCTTCTAATTGCTTTGAAACTAAGTTAATGTTTTGTCCAGCTGGAATTAGGACAGTTACTAATTCTGTATGTCTGCCTCGGATTGCTGAGAGAGTTTCAACTAGTTCTTCAAGTTCGGCTTTTTGTTCGTCTGTTATTTCAACCATTTTTATATATTATAGATAAATTTAGGGAGATTATAAAGTTAATCAAGTTATGTCACAAAAACTTAATTGAAAGTTTTCTGGTTTCTAGTTCTTTTGCTGTTGTAACAGCTCTTAAATCGGGCAGAACACCGGAAAGGAGAGATTGTTCTGATTTTATTAATGAGAGAGAGATGGGAACGTTCATTGGCTGTTTTGCCATGGATTTCGCTTGACGAACTTTGTAAATTATTTCAGTCATTTTCTCCCAGATTTTGTCATCATGTCTGTGTGTTGCTATGGGAATTGGTTTTGGCCAGTCTGATATGTGTATGGAATCAACGGACTCAAAAGATTTAAAATGATTTTGATAGATTTCTTCTGTTATGAATGGAGTTATTGGAGCAGAAAGTTTAAGGATTGTTAGCAGAGAATGGTATAGCGTATAGAATGCAGATGCCTTTTCTTCATCAGAACCTTGATAAACACGATTCTTTACGATTTCTAAATAGTAATCTGCGAAAACCTGCCAGAAGAATTTTTCCGTTTCAAGTTTTGCTTTTGAGTAATTGTATTCATTGAAAGCTTCGGTACAGGAAGAAATTAGTTTATTTAACTGAGAGAGAAAGATACGATCTGTTTCAATTAGCTTTGGCATCTTACTTTGATATTTAAGATTCATGAACACAAAATTGGATGCATTTAGGATTTTAGTTATGAATTTCTTTCCTGCTATTAAATCTGCTTCATTGTAATCGAGATCTTCTCCTAATTTAGAAGATGCTGCCCAGAATCTTAGAGCATCTGAACCATATTCAGCCATAACAGATCTTGGAGAAATTCCTGTTCCTTTTGATTTAGACATTGCTTTTCCGCCAAGAGTTACAAATCCAGAGACTATGATATCTTGCCAAGGAATTTGATTTTCATGATAAAGAGATTTCACAATTGTATAAAATGCCCATGTTCTAATTATGTCGTGTCCTTGGGGGCGTAAGGAATAAGGAATTTTTATTTTGCTTTTTATGAGAGATGCTGCTATTTGTGGTGTTAATGAAGAAGTTGCCCATGTATCAAGAACTTTTGTATCTCCTATAGCTTGACAGTTACATTTTGAACATTTCTTGGGAGTTTCTGTTGGATCTATAGGGAGTTCAGAAAGCTTAGCTGGGATTACGAGGTTACATTTGGGACATTCCCATACAGGAATTGGAATTCCAAAGTGTCTTTCACGAGAAATAGACCAATCCCATTCAAGACCTTTAATCCAATTTTCGTAACGCTTAAACATATGTTGAGGATGCCATGTAACTTTCTTTCCTTGAGCAATTAATTTTGTCTTTTTATCAAGGATTTTGATGAACCATTGTTCCGTTGGCAAGAATTCGATTTCAGTTCCACATTTATCATGTACATTTACAACGTGATTGATGGGTTTTTGTTCTATTATGAGTTTTTTGGATTCAAGGTCTTCTAATATCTTAGAGCGTGCTTGTTTGATTGTTAATCCTTTATACTCCTTTGAGTTTAGAGTTCCATCTAGATTGAAGACGACTTTAGGAGTTAGTTTATGTCTGTTGATTGCGTCTACGTCGTATTTATCTCCATAAGAACAGACCATTAAGACACCTGTTCCTTTTTCAATTTCTGCAGATTCATCTGCTAGTATGGGAACAGAGTGTTTGAAAAGAGGGACAGTAGCTTTTTTGCCTATAAATTCTTTGTATCTTTTGTCTTTTGGATTTACGAATACTGCAACACAAGCTCCAAGAAGTTCAGGGCGTGTTGTAGCAATAGGAAGATTTTTTCCTGAAGATTTGAATTTTAATGTGGAAAATTGTGAGGAGAGAGATTTATCTTCTAATTCTGCTTGTGCAACGGGTGTTTGACACTCAGGGCAATAAATAGTTGGAAAGTTTTCTTTGTATATTAACTTGGAGGCATATAAGTCGAGGAATGATTTTTGAGATATTTTTCTTGTGTTATCATCAATTGTTGAGTAAGACACGTTGTAATCTGCGGAAATCCCAATATTCTTCCAGTCTTGAATTAGTTCAGGAGTTTTTTCTTTTAATAAGGCAAGGCCTATTTTTATGAATTCATTTCTTGACATGTCTTTACTTTTGATTCCTTTTGTTTTTTCTATCCATCTTTCTGTTGGAAGGCCATTATCATCTGTTCCGAAAGGGTAGAAAACGTTGAATCCAGCCATTCTTTTGTATCTTGCTATGAAATCTTCTTGTGAATAAGAGAATGCGTGTCCTATATGCATTTGTCCTGATATGTATGGGGGAGGTGTATCTATGGAATATGTTTTCTTTTTGCTTTTAGGATCAAAAGAGTATGTTTTTCCCTTTTCCCAATAGGACAACCAACGAGATTCAATTTCATGAATGTCTATTTGTGGTTTCTTTCTTTCTGGTTTAGACATATAGGAAGATAGAGCAAAGGGGTTAAAAAGTTTAGGGTTTTAGGATTTTTATGACATTCGACAAGGAAAAAGCGTTGAAGCAGTTAGAAGAATTGGAAAAGTTGGGAAAAGATAAGAGGTTAGCTGCTGATGAATGGGATGAAGATTGGAAAATTTTGATTGCTGTCCTGCTTTCTGCAAGGACAATGGATAAGACAACGATTCCTATTGCTGAAAAGTTGTTTGAGAAATATGATTCTGTGGAAAAGCTAGCTAAAGCTTCGGAGAAGGAAGTTGCTGAAGGTATAAGTGGGGTTAATTTTTATTTGAATAAAGCAAGATATGTGAAGGCTCTTGTTGAGAAACTTCTTAAGGACTATGATGGTAAGGTGCCTCATGATTTTGATAAACTTGTGGAATTGCCTGGAGTTGGGAGAAAGACAGCAAATGTATTCTTGGCTGCGAAGGGAGAGATGACAATTGGAATCGATACTCATGTTGATTATATTAGTCATTATCTTGGATGGACGAAGGGAAAGAAGCAAGAAGAGGTTGAGAAAGATCTAAAGGGTATTTTTCCGGAGAGGTTGTGGGGGAAGTTAAATTGGACACTTGTGCGTTTTGGGCAAACTTATACTAATAGAACGGAGAAGAATAAGATTTTAGACAGGATTAAAGAGCTTTGAGGTAACATTTATAAGGTTGTTTTTTGAAGAATAGTTATGGCGAAAGATAATAAGATTCAGATGCCCGGAGCATTTGGCGGGCTTATGAGATATGATGAGGAATATAATAGTAGATTTATGATGTCTCCTGTGGCTGTAATTGTATTTGTTGTTTTAATAGTAATTCTTGTGTTATTATTAAAAGTTATTTTTCCTGCCAATATTGTTCCTGTGGACACTATAGGAAGTGTTCCTATCTCTCCTCATGGATTGATTCTTAGTTTGTTAGGATAATAAATATTAAATAGTTCTGACTGGTTTGGATGATATGGAGGAGGAGAAAAAAAATAGGTGTTGGATTTGGTGTTATGATACTTAATTCTGAAGGAAATGTTTTGTTGGGAAAGAGACATGAAGATTCTGAGAAAGCAGATAGTTTACTTGCTGGAGCTGGGACTTGGACAATGCCTGGGGGAAAGTTGCATTTTGGAGAAAGTTTTGAAGAGGGAGCAAAGAGAGAAGTTATGGAAGAGACAGGAATTGATTTAGGGAAGAGCGAAGCTATTGCCATTAATAGTGATCAAGTTGAAGAAGTTCATTTTATTACAATAGGTCTACTTTGCAAGGAATTTGAAGGCAAAGCGGAAGTTAAGGAGCCTGATGAGATTACTGAATGGAAATGGTTTTTCTCTTGAAGAGCTACCAGAACCAATGTATTTTCCCAGTGCGAAGATATTGAAGAATTATCCAAAGAAAGAGTTTTATATTTCTGATTAGAAAACTATATAAAATACTATTTCTGAGCTGATGTATGATACCTGGACTTGGAGGAATGAATCCTAAGAAAATGGCTGGAATGATGAAGCAAATGGGCATTGATCAAGATGAAATTGATGCTGACAGAGTTGAAATTTTTAAGAAAGATGGGAGTAAAATAACAGTTGAAAATGCTCAAGTTGTAAGGATAAGCATGCAAGGGAATGAGAGTTTTCAAGTTACTGGAGATATAGGTGAGGGAGAAGCGGGTTTAAATGAGGATGATGTTAAGATGGTTGCGGAGAAGACAGGAAAGAGTGAGAATGAGGCTAAGAAGGCTTTAGAAGAAAGTGAAGGAGATATTGCTCAAGCGATTGTTAAGCTTTCATAGACAGATATATTAATTTCTTTTACCTCTGAAATGTATGGTAGAAAACATTCATAAAGAGTTTATTGACAGTCTGATTGAAGCAGAGAAGGCTTGGCAGAGCGGAGATCATTTAACTTATGTTACATATCCTGTTGTTAAGGATGATAAGCTTCTTTTAAGGGCTTTGGAGAATCTTTATGAGAGTGTTGTTAAAACGATAAGCACTGTTTTAAGATTTGAATATTTGTATAAAAGGATTGAACTTAGTAAAGATAGTAAAAGGAATTTAGAGATGTTTTTTAAGAAATGTGGGGGAAGATATGGACTTGGGGCGGAGGAAAGAGAGATTATTAAAGAGATTATATTTTTTGGGAAAAAACATAAAGAAGCAAGTGTGGAGTTTTCCGGGAAAGGGAAGTCATATATAATTGATGATGATTTGGGAAAAATTGAGTTGGATGTAGTTAAATTAAAGAGTTTTCTTGAAATAAGTAGAAAACTACTGGAAAATGCTAACAGGAATTTTAAGGAAATTTTTTAGAAAGGTATTTAAATAAGTTTGGCCTTGTTAACTTTCTCCGTATGGGGTGCATTTTTGAATGGAAAGAATAATTAAGGAGAAGATTAGTGCCGATCATTTACTTTACGTATCTTTAAAGTATACTAAGACTTGTGATGTTATTATTAATCTTCTTTTGAGATGGAAGATAATGATCGAAATGGCTATGGATCATCTAGTTGAGAAAGCAAAAAAGGAAAAAAAGTGGAAGCCTGTTCCTGATGCTCCGAGAGCGAAACTGATTCAGCTAAAGAAAATCTATGAAAAGGATAAAGTTATTTCTGAGACTCTTGATTTATATGAACTTTTTAGAGATATTGAAAAGTTGGATAAAATTAGAGAAAGTGAGTTTAGGAAAGGTGTTAATTTAAAAGTTACCTATAAAGGAGAAGAAATTGATGTTAATTTAGATAAGTTAAAAGAATATTCTAATTTGTTAGAAAGGTTTATAAGCTCTTTGAAATAGTCATTCTTACTTTAAATTAAACATATAGATTTTAAAAAGAATGACAAGATTGATAACAATAACTTCAGGAAAAGGAGGGGTTGGGAAGACGACAACAGCCATTAATCTCGGAGCGGCGTTGAACGCTTTTGGAAAAGAGGTCGTAATTTTAGATGCAAATTTAACAACTCCAAATGTAGGACTCCATTTAGGAGCTCCGATAGTGCCAGTTAGTTTAAATCATGTTTTGTCTGGAAAGGCAAAGATAGATGATGCGATTTATGAGCATGGATCTGGAACAAAGATTGTTCCTAGCTCTCTTTCTATTAAGGAACTTAGAACTATTAATCATAATAAGCTAAAAGATGTTGGAAAAAAATTGAAAAAAATGGCAGATTTTGTTATTTATGATTCTGCTGCTGGTTTGGGAGATGAAGCTGTTGCTTCTATGGAATCTGCAGATGAACTTATTATTGTTACGAATCCTGAAATACCTGCTGTTACAGATGCTTTGAAAGCTAGTAAACTTGCTGAGCAGTTAGGTAAGGAGATAAAAGGAGTTATAGTTACAAGGAGTAATGGAACTAAAGGAGAGATGCCAGTTGCAAATGTTGCTGACATGCTTGAACTTCCGATTCTTGGAGTTATTCCAGAAGATGGCAATATTAGGCAAAGTGTGATAATGAAGGATGCTTTGGTACATACTCATCCAAAGTGTAAAGCGGCAAAAGCTTATAGAAAAATTGCTGCAAAGATTATTGGAAAAGATAATTATAAGGATCCTTATGATGGTTTCTGGGATAGATTGTTTGGCTAGATAGATTGTTGTTTCATTTTATCTTCTCGAAAAGAATTGGGGATTTTTTAATTTTGCTGACTTTTAACGGGGCTTTTAGATCTTTGAGAGTCAGAGAAAAGTTGAATATCTTTGCTATCTTTTCGCTTGTTTCAGGGAGGAAAGGAGAAAGGAGAATTGTGGCATCTTTTATTGCGTTTGCTAATTCGTATAAGACTGTTTGAGACTTTGTTTCCCAGGGTTTTTTCTTTTGAATGTATTCATTTGTTTTATCAATGAAAGCGAAAATTTCGTTGAGAGCACGATCTGTTTCATAATTTTCTAAGTGCTTTGTTACGGATTTTAGAACGGGAGATGAATTTAACTTTGAACTCACAGGTTTTTCAATTCCGTATTTTTCTGCTAGCGCGGAGACACGAGAGACTAAGTTTCCAAGTTTGTTAGCTAGTTCATCATTATGTCTTTGTTGGAGAAGAGATTCGCTATAATCAGAGTCTTCGAATACGGTATTTCTTAATAGAGAATAACGTACTGTGTCTGCGTTGTATTTTTCTAAGAGATCAAGAGGATCTATTGTGTTTCCTGTTGATTTTGACATTTTCTTTCCTGAGATGTTTAGATATCCATGGACAAGTAATTTTTTTGGTAGGGGATAATCAGCAGAGAGAAGGATTGCTGGCCAGATTACGCTATGAAACCAGTTGATTCCTTTTCCTATAACATGAGTATCTGCGGGCCAGTATTTTTTCTCTTTACTTTTTAAGCCAGAGACGTAGTTGATTAATGCATCAATCCAAACCCAGACTTTGAAATCTTCATGGCTTGGGAAAGGGACACCAATTTCAACATCTTTTCTAGAAATGTTAATGTCGTTTAAACCTTCCTTTACTCTAACTAGTACTTCGTTTGCTTTGCTTTTAGGTGTTACATACTTAGGAATTAACTTGAGAAGTTGATCTTGGTATTTGGATAGTTTGAAGAAGTAAGCTTCTTCTTTTCTTTGTTCTGGAACAGTGTTATGTTCGGGACATTTTCCATCAACTAATTCTTTTTCAGTATAATATGATTCACACCCAGTGCAATATAGGCCCGAGTATTCTCCTTTGTATATGTCTCCCTTATCAAGAATTTTTTGAATTATTTTTTGAACAACTTTTCCATGTTCTGATGCAGAAGTTCTTATGAAGTCGTTATGAGAAATGTTTAATTTTTTACTTAATTCTAGAAAGAAAGCTGTGTTTTTATCTACGAATTCTTTTACGGGAATTCCTGCTTTCTCAGCTGCTTGAACGTTTTTTTGAGCGTTTTCATCTACTCCTGTTAGAAAGAAGACATCTTTATCTTGAAGACGATTCCATCTAGCAATTACGTCTGATATTACTTTTTCGAATGCGTGTCCTACGTGAGGTTTTGCATTGACGTAATCTATTGCAGTTGTTATGTAGTACTTTTCTTTTACCATGTAATGAAATGCTTGAAATAGTTTAAAAAGGTAACTGAGAGATAAGTTTTTAAAGCGTTTTTTGCAGATGATATCATGGTAAAGGGATTAAGTCATTATTTGAAAGAAGCATGGAAAAAGCCTGGCAGAGAGCTTTTGCATGGAAAGATGATTCAGTGGAGAGCTGGAGATGCTATTGAAAAAGTTGAAAGACCATTGAGATTAGATAAAGCTAGAGCAATGGGATATAAGGCTAAGCGTGGAGTGATTGTAGTAAGAGTTAGAATAAATAGAGGAGGAAGAAAGAGACAGAGAGCAGGTGTTAAAGGAAGAAAGACAAGGAAGCAGACAATTAGAAAAACATTGAAAATGAATTATAGACAAGTTGCGGAGATAAGAGCTGCAAGGAAATATAAGAGTCTTGAAGTTTTGAATAGTTATTGGATTGGAAAAGATGGAAAGCATTATTTTTATGAAGTTATATTAATTGATACTAGTAAGGCTGAGATAAAGTCTGATAGGACGTTGAAGTGGATTGTTTCTGGAAAGAATAGTAAAAGGGCTGAGCGTGGCTTGACTTCAGCTGGGAAGAAAGGTAGAGGATTGAAGAGTAAGAGAGGAAAGAGCCCAACATTAAAAGTAAGACCTAGCCTTCGTGCAAGAAGTAGGCAGGGGAAATAAAATGATAGATAGAATTGATATGGGACAAGGCCATTATGTTAATTTAGACATTCATAAGAGAGATGGTGTTGTTGCACAAAGTGTTTCTGGAATTAAGAAAGCTGAAGAAGTAGCAGGAGAAAAAGCCGCATTAGAAAACAGAACTAAAGGTGCAGCCTACAGACTCAATGTTCTAACAGGTAAAGTTTTGCCTGTTGCTGAAAGTGGTAAAGGAAATTTGAATAATTTTGCTTAATCTTTTTCAGATTCTTCTTTCTTGAACTTTTCTTTGTATTCTTTAGGTTTATAATCTGGATTCTTCTTTTTCCAATCGGGATCGAAGGGGAATTCCCAAGGACGTTTGCCTTTCTTTATTGACATTAAGATATGGAGACCAGATTCATTAGTTTTACCTGTGTTCTTTACTAAACCGCCAGGAGGAAGAGGGTATGTTGCTCTGCATTCTGGATACGAAGAACAGCCAACGAAATAGCTTCTTACTTTAGGAGAATAGCGGATTTGTAAATTTCCTTTGTTGCAGACTGGGCAAGGCATTATTGTGTTTTCCTCTCTTTCTTTTTCTCGTTGATTTTCTATTCCGGAGAGGAGAGCTTTCCCTATTTGCCTTTCTTTTTCTTTAAATTCTTTTGAAATATCTGTGATTACTGATTTTGCTTCGTTGATTATCTTTTGTTCTTTTTCTGGAAGTTTTTCAGAGGATTTTATTTTTTGAATTTCTTCCATTTGTTTCTCTAGAGAACGTGTGAGATTTTCATCTATAATGATTGAAGAGTATTTTTCAAGAGTTTCAATTAATTTCATTCCTAAAGGTGTTGCTTTAATTGATCTTCCATCTAGGTATCCTCTGTCGAAAAGAGTATCAACTATGGAAGACCTTGTTGCTTTTGTTCCGAGATTCTTTTTTTCAAGAGTTGTTATTAGTGATGCTGGAGAATATCTTCTAGGAGGCAGAGTTTCTTTTTCTTCGAAATCAATTTTTGATATTTTTACTGGTCCAGAAAGGGAAGGGATTTCAGACTCTTCTACAGATGCTGGATATATTTGAGTCCAGCCTTTGTCAATTATTTTTAGTCCAGATGCTGTAAATGTGCTTTTCTCTTTGTTGTCAGCAGTGATTTTTGTTCTTTTATTCGCTGTTATTAAGTCAGGAGAGAAGCAAGAAAGGAAACGTTTTACAATTAATTCATAGAGTTTCTTTTCTTGGTCTTCTAATAGGGCTGGTTCGCCTGTTGGATAAATAGAAGGGTGTGCAGGGTCTGATTTCTTTCCTTCTATTGGTTTAGGGCGAGTTGCTTTTGAAACAAGAGTTGGGAATTGTTTTTTAAGAGATTTAATAATTGCTTTAGGATTAATTGCATCAGGTATTTTTTGACTGCTTGTTCTGGGATAAGAGATGAGTCCAGAGAGATATAGTTTTTGTGCAATCTTAAGTGTTGCAGATGGAGAGATTTTGTACCAACGATATGCTTCTCTTTGTAAGGAAGTTAAGTCAAATGGAGTTTGGGGCTGAATAGATTCTTGTTTTTCAGTTGTTTCTGCTGTTCCGGACTTTATATCCTTGAAAGAATCAAGCTGTTTCTTGTCGAAAATGTCTTTTGGGTGTTTGTATTTTTGTTTTTTTACTGTTGCATAGACATTCCAGTATGGCTCGGATTTAAAGGCAGAGATTTCTTTTTCTCTGTCCACTATTACTTTTAGAGCAGGGCCTTGAACACGGCCTATGGAGAGTATCTTGAAGCTTCCCGAGGTCTTAATTGCAGCCATAAGAGCTCTGGAAAGGTTAATTCCGTAAAGCCAGTCTAGTATGTGTCTGGCTTCTCCTGCATAAGCATGTCCCCAATCGAGTTCGGGCATTAGAGATTGATAGGATTTGATTAGTTCTGGCTTTGTAAGAGTAGAATATTTCATTCTGGAAGCATTAGGTTGATTGCAAATGAAACGTAGAACGTTCCAACCGATTACTTCTCCTTCTATATCATAGTCTGTTGCAATTATGAAATTAGAAGCGCGCTTTGATAGTTTTTTTAACACATTGTAATAAGGTTTTGTGAAAGCTCCCGCTTTCTTTTCGAAGCTTGGGATCCACTCTGTTTCAAAGATTGGATAGCCTTTCTGACCTTTTACATAGTTTAAGTTGAATAAGTGCCCCACTGCGTTTGCCACAACTATCTTTTGACCTTTGTGTTCGAGTTCATAATAGGAAACTTTTCCTTCCTTTATCTGTGTTGCTTTGGAATCTGCTAGAGCTGTTGCAATTTTGTTTGCTGCTTGAGGTTTTTCAGTTATTATTAAAGTATACTCTTTGGGTGTTACGTCTTTAGTTATTGAAGAAGAAGCCTTCGCTCTTGATTTTCTTCTTTTCTTCTTTATGGTTTTTCCTGGTTTTTCTAATTGTCTTGGAGTGGGTTTTCCTGGGGATTCTATTTTTGTTAATTCAGAAATTGAAGGTTTTTGTTTAACAGTTTTCTCTACAACTTGCCTTACATTTTGCACATCTATGTATTCTTGTGCCATTTTGGTGTTTACTAGAGAAATGTAGATATTTTAAAGGTTATAGTTTTTGTGGAGGATTGATGAATAAGGTTAAATTTAAATAGAGATTTTCTTTCTTTTTAGTATGGCGGAATTAATACATTGGATTAAGCCTTTGATATTTAATTTATATTTATCCTAAGGATGCGATAGATATATAAAGGTAAATAAAACTTTCTAGCTTATGTTTAATGAAAATACTAATCTTTCAAATAGAATTTTAGGGGAGAATTCTATGAATAAGATTTTTATAAGATCACAATCGAGACAGCGCGGTGCTGCGATGATTCCAGGGATGTTTAGGGTAGGTGCCTTACTGTATTCGGCAGTTATTCCAAGTATTTTGGGATATCAGATAGCGACTGGAAATGTTATTCAAGATATGGGTGATGTTCGTTATTTTGTACCTGGCCCCCTTATTGGAGGACTTGCTTCTTTGGTTGATGAAACACCTTCTGATGCTGGCTTTACGGCTGGTTTCTTCTTTGCTTTTGAGGCTGTATCTTTTGGAATTGGATATGGGATAGGATGTTTATCTGCTTTGTCCTGAAAATTAGTAATAGGGAATTGAAAAAGAAGGATTAGTATCTAAATTGTTAAATATTGTTGTTAATTGAAATAGTTATGTCATATGAAGATTTTAGAAGGGCTATTTATGAGGTTATAGAGGATAGAACTGGGATGAATCCCCATGTTTTTGTTGATTTGCCTATTGATGAGCAAAGAAAACATATGGAAAGAAGAACGGGGAAACCAATGCAATTTACAGGTGTTGATTCTGGGATGAAGGTTTTATCTCATTCAGAAGTTGAAGCAATGCTTGATAAGGCTTTGCTTTAGAGCTCAATTATTTTACCTTCCCTTCCCACATTAATGACTCTTGTTGATCCTATTGTTTCTTCTAGGCCGTGGGCTTCGTGGATATGTCCGTGGAGAAGGAAATCGGGCTTGAATTTCTTGATTGCTTTTTCTATGGCATTAGAGCCAGGGATACCAGAGAATTCAGACTTGCTTCCTGCAGGATGATCATGAGTTAACATGATTTTCTTTTTCGTTGTCTTCAGTCCTGCATGAGCTTTTTCCAGAGTTTTCATGATTTCGGAATCTGAAGTGTCTCCTGGGCCTGGAGCACGAGCACCGCCTGCTCCGAAGAATCCGATGTCTTCGTAAATTGCGGAATAGCCATGAATGTTTTTTACCCCATATAAAGTTGCTATGAAGTCTGCTGTTGCGAAAGAATCCCAGTTTCCTGGAAGAAGAAGAACGTGTTTCTTTTTGTCTTTGAATGGTTTAATGATGTCTTTTGTTTCTGAAAAGCCAGTTATGTCACCACATAGAATAACTAGATCAACATTTTCAGATTCTGCACGCTGAGCTAGCCTTTTTGCTATTTTTGATTCTCCATGTATATCTGATGCTGCTAGGATTTTCATGATAATGAGAGAAAAGTTAGGTTTATAAGTTTAAGGAATTAGTAATCAGGATGTTGGATTTGAATAGAAGAGGAGAGGGTAAAGGAAAAGTTGTTTTGGGAATTGTTGTAGTTTTATTGTTGATTGGAGGAATTTTTGCGTATTATATTTTTGGAAATTTTAATAGATCGGAAGGAAGCACGGGAAGGACATTGGAGAATCCTACTTCTAATTTGACTAACGAGGAAGCAGTTTTAAGATTTGATGAAAGTTTTGTAAGGTATTTATTGTATAGTATAGGGGCAAGCAGATTACACAATCCTCCTTTAAGTAAGAATAAACCTAAAGTAGAGTTTTATATTGATGATGATATTTATTCCGCTGTTGTGGAGAAAGGAGTTATTAGTGTTGAACGGGGAGGAATTGAAGATGAGGATATTATTATTAGAACTTCTACTTTAGAAGCTGTTAAGATGGTTAGAACTGGGAATTATATCTCCGAGAGTTTCTCTTCTGGAAAGAGTGAGATGGAACTTATTTCTGGAAAGATAGAGTTGGGATCGAAGGGATATCTAAAGATTTATAACTCTCTTACTGGAGAGAGTAGTTAATGAACGAGGGAAATTTCTGGTGTATCTTTAAAGTAGGGTTTTGTTACTGTTTAAGGTTACAAATATAGAGAAAGGTTTAAAAGTAAACATGGAGCATGTAATATATAGGTTACAACATATAAGATGGAAAAATCAAAAGAAAATTTCGACATATTTTTTAGAAGAAAACCGGCATTGATGTTGGTTGCTTTGAAGAGACTTTCAAGAGCAAGATATGGGAGTATTTTAGCAAAGGAAGTTGATTGTACATACAGTCACGCTGTTAAGATTTTACAGAGCTTAGAGCGTTTGGGATTAGTAAACTTTGAAAAGAAAGGAAGAATAAAATTGATTAAGTTGACTAAGAGAGGACAAGAGATTGCAGATAATATTGAGAACATTAAGAAGGTTATAGGTTAGAATTCTTGGACTTTGATTGGTTGTAAAGCTTTAAAAACAATATCTTTCTAAAACAATTATGGCTTCGTAGCTCAGTCTGGTCAGAGCACTGGACTCTTAATCCAGGTGTCGCGGGTTCAAATCCCGTCGAGGCCATTCCGTCTT
>CEPZ01088209.1_pt1 | contig 14590 bp, 11 predicted proteins | sample 530461 | NCBI WGS metagenome assembly CEPZ01 (sample SAMEA2620106, study PRJEB7988) | marine metagenome | isolation source: saline water (ENVO:00002010), including | reverse complement strand
TGATGGAGATGTGTATGATGGAGATGTGTATGATGGAGATGTGTATGGAGGCGGTGGAGGTCCACATCCAGGACCAGCAGATTACAATCTACAGGGTGACGAAGATATATATTGATTAAACAGCAGAAGCCAAATTTCTATACAAATCAAAATATTTTTTTGCATAAGGACCTATATCTAACTCAGCTCGAGCATATTTTCCAGCCTTCAACGCAAGATCCTCTCTCAAAACAGGATTATTCTTAACTCGGTGCATAGAACCAACAATACTTTCCAAAGAATCAGGATCAAACAAAAGGCCCATATGACCTCTATTAGTTTCTATAGAATCTCTCAATCCAGCATCACCTGACGCAAGAACTGGCTTACCCATAGCCATTGCCTCTACTAAAGATCTACCTCTTCCCTCATTTCTACTTGGATATACCACAGCGTCTGACATTGCATAATAATCTCTCAATTTATCAAGAGACTCTATTCTATCATTAAAAACAATCTTATCTCTAATTCCATATTTATCAGCTAATTTTGTCAACCTATCCATATAACCCTTACCATGACCACCATCAAAACGTTGACCAGCCAATACAAGTTTAGTCTTTGAATCTTTCTTTGCTACATTTGCAAAAGCTTCAATTAAACCAGATTGGTTTTTCTGGTTGTCATACCTTCCAGGAAAAAAGTAAACAAAATCATCTTTCATTATTCCCAATTTCCTTCTCAACTTATTAGTATCCTCTTTCCTTACTTTTACAGGATCAAACCTAGATAAATCAACACCATAAGCAATTTCAACCTTTTTCCTTTCTCGACTATCAGAAAAAGCTAACCTTCCAGTATTAGAAATTGCAAAATTATAATCAGCTATACCTGCAGTTTCATCATGAATTTTTCTTAATCTATCCGCGCTAATCTTACCCCCATGCCAAGTATGAACAACCTTCTTTCCCTTGTCTTTAGCAACTTTTGCAATATCTCTGTGAGGACGATAATAACCATTATGAACGTGAACTATATCAGGATTAAGTTTTCCAAAAATTTTCATCATCTGTCCCATATACTTCCTGCTAACAGAACGATTGTTCAATCTGATTATCTTATCTCCAGGAGTGTGATCTACAAATATGGGATGTATCTCTGTTTGAGAATCCACATCAAAATAAGAGCCACCTCTATCCTGAACCTTACCTTCCCTAACCATCCTCCTAAGGTCTATTCTAGAAATTGGTACAACCTGATGCACTTCCAAGCCTCTTTGTTTATTTAATTCAGCATTTAATTCTTGGAGATGCTTTTGTAATCCCCCCACATTCCTATTATAATCATGCGAAACCCTCAAAACTTTCATTTTTCCACCTTGTCCTGGGCTTACTAAAACATCTTTCTCCAAAAGATTGACTAAATAATCAAATCTATCTTGAGTAGATCTACCATATTTTTCAACCAGTTCTGGAGCAGTATGCTTTAATCCCCTACCAAAACTAGTATTACTCTCAGCTTTTAATTGCAACAAATTTAAATAGTCAAGTTTTGCCCTTTGGGACAAAGTCTGATCCTCTCTAACTTTATTTATAGCTAAAAGAACTCTATCTGAAGTAGTTCCAGAGAAACTTTTCAGAGGAACATTTCTGCTATTCAAAATCTCCTCTAAAGACAAAGTATGGTAAACTAACGGACGAACATTAGTTGAAGGATGATTAAGAATCCTAGAACGATTAGGTCTTTTAGGGCTCAATACTTGCCTCCTCTCAATTTCTGTTAAAGAACCAGCAAGCCTACTTGCGACTTGTTCATAAGCTTCTGTATACATCTTCTCTTGTAAACTGCCTTTTGCCTTGACTGCCTCACGAAATAACTCAAGACTCAGTTTTAATTGATCTTTTTTTGATTTTGGGATACGACCAGGACTTTCCAAAAGTTGTCTTACTCTTTTTCGATCAACCATTCTTAATTTCGTGAGATATCCGATACAATTCTTTTATTATTTTCTCTATTTCATATCTCCCTTCTCTTAGTTCAATCTTATTTTTGTTTTCGAGAAAAATACTTAATAATTCTATAAAATCAGACCTTAATTCATCTTGCCTCTTCTTAGCACCTTTTCTAAATTTCTTTCTAGGCCTTTTATATCCCTCATAATCTCTAAAGCAACACTTTTTCAAATCATATTCTATATGTTCAGGAAAACTATTTTGAAAGTATACTGTAACAGAAACAAAAGACTTCCTTTTTTTCATAAAAGAATATCTAATGTAACCCCCAGTATCAAGTATAATAAAGTATTCAGTCATCTTTACCTCTCCACATCATAAAGCCTCAACAGTTTATTAATATAACTATCTCCAACTTTTTTCGGAACAAGTTTCTCTCTAATAGGAACTGCCTCAAGAACCGCACTCAAAACAGAATCTTTATCATAAGGATCAAAAAACAATCCATTCTCTCCTTCTATCAAATACTCCTTATGCCCTCCATCAAAAGAAGCAAGAATTGGGATTCCCATAGAAAAAGCTTCAAAACAAGTCCTAGGAGTTGACTCATTCACAGAAGGATAAATTAAAAAATCACAAAATTTCATCAACGCCAGAGATCTTTTATTAGGAACTTCCGGAACAACATAAACAAAATCTTCTAATTTTTTATTAACAATCATATTTAATATTTTTCTATAATAACCTCGCTCTCCAATATACCCAACCAATATTAACTTAATTCCTCTCCCTTTCAAACTTTCAAAAGCTTCAAGCAATATTTCCTGATTTTTCCTCTTACAAATCCGAGCTGGATACAAAAAAACACTTCCTGAAAAATCAATTTTCTTAGAAAAAATATTATTATCGCTCAAAAAAACCTCTAGACTTTTCTTAGAAATCTCTTCAGGTTCAACATTCATAATTCCAGAAATCTTCTCAACATTTTTCTTAAAAATAAAAGAATTCACACCATGATAACTCTTAGAAATAACTCTATGAGATATGAAAGGTAATATGTTGTGCAAAAAATACTTCATAAAAATAACAGATCTCTTCTGATTCTTAACATCTCTATTAATAAGACCCATATGATGAGTTGCAATACACCTCTTACCCTTAATACGTGCATATAATGCAGCAAAAACAAATTGAGGAACCAAAGTCCCATGAGTATGTACAATATCTGGATCTACTTTATCAAAAATCTTTCTAAATCTTTTAATAAACAACTTAACATTATCAGCCATATAAAGATCATTAACCGGAACTCCATAATTTTTTCTATAAAATATAGGAATTAAGTAAGCACCACTCTCATTATGAAATAAATAACCCTCTCTCCTTACAAGATTATTTCTTTTAATATACCTATTCAAAACTCTCCTCTCAATAAAAAACACCACATAATTTTTTATATAACTATTGGTAGCCCTAATCTCACCTTGATTACTCAAGTCATATCCATCTTGCCCCATCAAAAATTTATGGCAAACTCTTAAATTCTTCCTCATAACTTGATCAGATAAATAGCATATTAAAGATTATTCGTGATAAAGATAACTACAAAAACCCCGAACCCCCAAAAACCACCCACGCCACAAACACCACCCCTTCACAAACCAAAAAGAAAATTTTCCCCCAAACATTTTACTTAATTTTAAATACACTTTCCCCTTATCCAATACATGTTCAAACAAATAATAATAGAACTCCTAACAGAAAAAACAAACCTACATCAGGATGAAGTCGAAAGACTCTTAGAAACCCCTCCAAATCTAGAACTAGGAGACTACTCTTTCCCCTGTTTCTCATTCGCAGATCCAAAAAATGACGATCCAATGTGGGAAGACGTAGAAAAAGATTTCTTCATAAAAAAGAACCCCGCAGACATCGCCAAACACTTCCACGACATCCTAACAAAAAACCCTCTACCAAAACAAATAGAAAAAATAGAAACCAAAGGACCCTATCTAAACTTCTTCATAAATAAAAAAGAACTAGCAGAAGCAATAACAAAAATAAACGAAAACTTCGGAAAATTAAAAAATAATAAAAAGCAAAAAATCATGACAGAATTCTGCCATCTAAACACCCACAAAGACATGCACATAGGACACACAAGAAACATCGCACTAGGAGAATCAATCTCAAGATTATTAGAATTCTCAGGAAACAAAGTCATAAGAACAAATTACCAAGGAGACATTGGGATGCACGTAGCAAAAAGCCTATGGGGATTACAAAATCTAAAAAAACTAAAACTAAAGGAACCAAAAGACAACAAAGGAAAATGGCTAGGCCTAGTCTATTCAGCAGCCGGAAAAGCATCAGAAGAAAACGAAGAAACAATGGAAGAAATTAATGAGATAAACAAAAAACTATACAAAAGAGATAAAAAACTTACAAGCCTCTGGAAAAAAACAAGACAATGGAGCATTAACTATTTCGAAAAAACAGTCTACCCCGATTTTGATGTTAAATTTGACAGATTTTATTTTGAAAGCGAAGTCCAAGAAAAAGGATTAAAAATCGCAAACAAATTATTAAAAGACAACATCGCAAAAATGAGCAAGGGTGCAATGATAATTGACTTTGAAAAAGACAACTTAGGAATCTTCATAATCTTAAAAAGCGACAAAACCTCATTATACTCAACTCGGGACCTATACTTAGCAGTCCTACAAAACAAAGAATATCATCCAGACAAGATTATACACATCGTAGGGTCCGAACACGACCTCTATTTCAAACAATTATTCAAAACAATAGAATACTATGATAAAAAAATAGCAGAAAAAGAATCCCACCTTTCCTACGCCCTAGTCAACTCACCAACAGGCAAGTTAAAATCCCGAGACGACCACGGCAAAAAAATTCTCTACGATGACACAATAAAAAAACTAATCAACTTAGCAATTAAAGGAATGAAGGACAGAAAAGTAAAACTCTCAGAAAAAGAATTAAATAAGCGAGCAAGAACAATCGCATTAGGAGCAGTAAAGTATCAAATGTTATCTCAATCCCCAAACCGAGTCATAATCTTCGATGAAAAACAAATCATGAGCTTCGAAGGAAATACAGGACCCTACCTCCAATACAGTTACGCGCGTGCATCTTCAATAATAAAAAAAGCAAAACAAGTCAAACACAAAGTTAAAATACCCAATCTAACAAAAAGCGAAATAGCCCTAATGAGCGAAATGATAAAATTCCCTCACATAATAAAAAAAGCCGAACAACAACTAAACCCTGCACTCATTGCAAACTATTCATACGACTTAGCAAAACTATTCAACGAATTCTACCACTCCAACAAAGTCATAGGAAGCGAAGAAGAACTATTCAGACTAAGACTAATCGAATCATTCAGACACACCATAAAAAATTCCCTATCTCTCCTAGGAATCGACGTTCTAGAAGAAATGTAAACATTTAAATATACCCTAATCATCAACTAAACAGCCACAGGGAGGCTATTAATCTCTATGAGAACCCTGAGATGTGTCCCCCGTTATTACTTAAGTAATGCGGGCTTTTTTTATAAAATGAAAAAGATTTGTGTTTATATAGACGGTGCTAATTTTTATGGAGGACTCAAATCAATCAATCCCAAATACACAGATGAAAGATTTGACCTTAAGAGATACATAAAATATATTACAAAAGACTGCCTTATTAATCACATATATTATTACAATGCCTCGTTAAAACAACAATTAAACAAAGGACCTTTCAAAAGGCAACAGATTCTCTTCTCAAGACTCCGAAAAATCCCAAGTTGCAAGGTAATTTTATGCAAGAGAAAACCCAGATTAAATACAGAAGGAAAAGAGTACCATATAATTAAAGGAGATGATGTATATTTAACACTAGACATGATAAGCGATGCTTATGAAGACAAATACGATAAAGCAATTATAATAAGTAGTGACGGAGATTTCACACCTTTAATCGAAAGGGTCAGGAAATTAAACAAAGAGGTTGAAATATGCTATTTCAAAGATTGTGTGTCAAGCGATCTCCTCAAATCATCAAATAAAAATCATTTAATAAATAAAAAAATCGTAAAAAAGTTTTTCTTCAAAGAAAATATAGATACCAAAAACAAATGAAAACCTCTAAATCAACTTTAATATTAATCACCATACTAATCCTATTAATCATCACAATCTCACTTTTCTTCCAACTAACAATTAACCAAAAACAACAACCAGTAGACAACTACCAGCTAACAATCAACAACCAAACAATCCATCTAACTCCAGCAATAACCAACGAACAAAAATCAAAGGGCCTAATGAATATAACAAACTTACCATCAAACCAAGGCATGATCTTCATCTACAATCAAGAACAAACCTTATCTTTCTGGATGAAAAACACCCTTATACCATTAGACATAATCTTCCTCAACCAAAACTACAAAGTAGTAGACATCAAACACAACTTCCAACCCTGCCCAAATGATAATCCTACATACCATTCAGATTACCCCTGCCCATCCTACCAATCAAAACAACCAGCAAAATACGCAATCGAACTAAACGCAGGTCAAGCAAATAACCTTAACATACAAATAGGAAAAATATTATCAATAAATAAATAAACCAAAACCCCTTTAAACTCAATTATCTCTCAACTTCTATCCAAAATGCAACAAAACAAGCTCATCTACATAGAAACCTACGGCTGCTCAGCAAACCAAAACAACTCTGAAATCCTAGCCGGCCTCCTAACAAGCTCAGGATTCCAAATAACAAACAACAAAGAAATAGCCGACACCGTAATCCTAAACACATGCATAGTAAAAAACAAAACAGAAAACAAAATAAAAAGAAAAATCCAAGATCAATCCAAAACTAAACAACTTACAATAATAACCGGTTGCATGCCCGACACAGATTCAAAAAACATAAAACAACTAAACCCCAAAGCCTTACTATTAGGAACCAAACACCTAAAATCCATAGTCAAAACAATACAAGATAAAGAATCAAACCTCCCAATTCTAAACAACACGACCAAACCCAACAAAGAAAAAGAAGAAAAAATCCTCCTCCCAAAAATCCCATTAAACAACCTCATCTCAATAACCCAAATCTCAGAAGGCTGTCTATCAAACTGCACTTTCTGCAAAACCAAACTATCAAAAGGCAACCTCCATTCATACACTCAAGACAACATCATAAAATCTATAAAAAACGACCTTCAATCTGGAGCCAAAGAAATCTGGCTAACCAGCCAAGGAAACGGCTGTTATGGAATGGACCGAGGCAAAAGAGAACTCCCCGAACTCCTAACCAAAATCCTATCTTTACCACATCGTTTCAAACTACGTCTAGGAATGATGAACCCTCAACACGTTCTCCCAATCCTCAACGAGCTCATAGAAATCTACCAAAACAAAAAAATGTATAAATTCCTACACATCCCAATACAATCCGCCTCAAACAAAATCCTAAGAGACATGAAACGCCCATACAAAATAGAAGAAGTAAATCAAATAATCAAACTCTTCAAAGACTCATTCCCAAACATAACAATCGCCACTGACATAATAACTGGCTATCCAACAGAAACAAAAGCAGACCACCAACAAAACCTATACTTCATAACCAAACACAAACCCAACATCCTTAACCTCTCAAAGTTCTCAAAACATAAAAACACCCAAGCCCAATCCCTAAAAGAACTAAACATAGAAACCCTTAACAAACGAAACTCAGAAATCATGAGACAACACAGAAACACCGCCTCAGAAAACAAAAATCACTTCAAAAACCAAATCCTAAAAGTCCTAGTAAACAAAAAAACCTACTTAGGAAACATCTACGAAGCCCGAGACGAAAACTACAACATCATCCTAATTAAATCCCAAGACAAATCCATCCTAGGAAAAACTCTTCAAGTAAAAATAATTAAACTTGGTGTCCATCATATGATCGGCGAGATAATCTAGCGTTCCTGTTACCTCTCCTCTTTAAGACTTTAACAATATAATAAGAAACAATCAAGATAAATAAAACTAATAATAGAAGAACACTCAAATAAATTACAGTCTCTCTAGGAACCTTTTTTATATCATAAGCCTCTTTAGACTTTACCCCGCAATTTTGAACACTACTAGGCATCCTTTCACTAATCTCACAACTATTTAAATCGCTACAAATTCTAGTTTGTTCCCCATTTACACATTCACTCCAATCATTACATGACCATTTCTCATCACATCCATCATCCCCTATTTCCACACTCAGATTATCCTCCCCACTTCCAGAACCACTACCACCCGAACTCCCAGAACCCCCGCCACCAGAACCCCCGCCACCAGAACCTCCACCACCCGAACTCCCACCAGAACCCCCCCCTTGTACAGGACAACTTCCACAATCCTGAGAACAACTTGAACAACTTTCAGCTCCAATACATTCTCCATCACCACAATATAAATTATCTTCAACAACCCCTGAATTTGACAACCCAGAAACAATAAATACATTTCCCTCAACTTCACAACTATAAGTCCCCTCCGAAGGACAACTAACCTTTATACACTCATTCACTATATCATCAACCAAACTTAACCCATCCACATCATTAATACAAACTCCATTAGAATCCATACTCTTCTTCTCAAAACGAACACTCTTTTTCCTTCCATCTAAATCCAAATTATTAACTATCAAATATTCCTGAGTTTCAGACAACGAACTTCTTATTATCAGAATATTATCTAAATCCAAACTATCACTCCCTTCAACAGAAAATAAAATCCTACCATCATTACTATCTTTAACTACATTCATACCATCAACAACCTCAGAATCTAAATCAGCAATACTTAAAGCCACTGCATAATCATTCACAACCTCCTCCGCAATACATCTATCACCATCGACCACATAACCTTCATCGCATACCAAGGTACATGTATTCTCTCCAATTAAACCCTCTCCTAACGCATCACACTTATCTCGATACCCCTCATATTGACCATTATTAACAGGACCACATTCTACTATCTGATTCGGAGTACACACAGGAACATAAGTACAACTAGACTCTAATAAAGGATTACCCACATCGCATCCAGATGGACTACTCGAAACAACCTCCCGAGTCTGTACTCCAGAAACACCACATAAACTCCACTCACTAAATTCAATTGTTTCGCAAACTGGCACAAGATAATCACAATCAATCTCTTCAGTTTCAGGATGTTGAACACCATTCTTACAACTCCCAATTTTAGACCAAGTCTTATATTGCAACTCATCAACAGGACATATCAACGGCGATAAATCAAAAACCCAATTATCCTCGCTACAATCCGGAATAAACACACATTGCTCAGATAATAAATAATTCGCCTGACATCCGGCCGGTGTTTTCGAAATTATATCTCTCGTCCTAATATTATCTTCCTGACATTCACCCCATTCACTATAAACCACCTCAGTACAAACAGGAACCTCATAATCGCAATCCACCTCTAGACTAACTGGATACTGAACCCCTCCCTCACATTGTCCAATTTTGTTCCAAGTCTTTGTTTGCTTACCCTCCACTGGACACAATAACGGAGAAAGATCAAACTCCCAATCATCATCAGTACATGGAGGAATATAATCACAAGCTCTCTCCAATAAAGGATCCTCAATAACACACGACGATGGAGTCTGAGAAATTATTGTTCTAGTCTCCTTACCATCAGGACCACAATCACCCCATTCACTATAAACAACAGACTCACAATAACACTCACCATAAACGCACTGCCCTAAATTATCATCACAACTATCAAAAGTACAACTCAATCCATCATTACATGCAACATCCTCTCCAGAAACACACGATAAACTATTTGCATCGCAAAACTCTTGACCATTACAATACAAAGAATCATCGCACTCACTATCTAACCCACTCGGACAATCACACGTCGACAAATCTACATCACAACTATCAGTATCTTCATTGCAAAAATCCTCAGAACATGCCACACCATCATCACACGCAGCCCTAATCCTTCTAGTACACCCATCATTTGCAATACTACAAACTTCATCACCATTACAATACAATTCATCATCACATAAATTATGATTCTCAATAAATAAACACCCTGCAAATCCTGAGCAAATATTGTTTGTGCACAAAATACCGTCATTACATAAACTAGGACCTCCCTCATCAATCAACTCATCACAATTATTATCCAATCCATCACAACTCTCACTCGCTCCAGGATATACCACATCACTATTATCATCACAATCTAATTCCCTTCCATCACCACTAACCTCTTCACTTTCACAATTATCATATCCATCATTATCACTATCCAAACACTCAACCTCCTCTTCCTGACTACACTTTCCATCATTACAACCAAATTCACAACTTACAAGCTTCTCAAATGAATTATCATTAGGATGAAAATTCACACAAGCAAATTCAGCCAACTCATCCCCAACACAATAATCCTCCTTATTCATCCATCCAGCTCCCCATCCACCCCAAAACGAGCCCTGATAAAAATATCTAATCTGTCCTTTCTCATCCTCATCAAACCCATCATCATCCTCAGTACACCTTATCGGCCCCTCAATCACCATATCAAACATACACATTTTCTTCAACGGTCCTGTCTCACCCACCTCGACAACTAATATTTTCCCCCTATGATCATCCTCCAAGGGAACCTTTATCCCATTAACATAATCCGTCATCTTCCCAGAAAAAACCAGATTATCATCATAATCATTCAAATTAACATATAACACCGCCGCACAATTTAACCCATCAAGATTCCTAATATTCTCAAAACGCAAAGTATGTCTCCCATCAATATAATGGCTCAAAGCACTTACATAAGTCATATGAGGATTCGACCAAAAATTAACCTTTATATCTTTATACTCCCTCAAATCAGTAGTTTCAAAAAAACCGTCTTCATTACACTTTCCATTTTCACATCCAGATAAACAGTTATATATTTCATCATTAAAAAAATTATCTAGACAAGAAACCTCATTAAGAGATACATCATCCCTGCAATAATCTTCTTTTGAATTTTCTCCAGCACTTACAGTTCCTTTTACAAAATAATCAGATCCACCATCAGAATCAACACACAACAAATCCAAGCCATCCCCAGCACACTTTCCAACATGAGCACCATAACCATCCTTAGAGCATTGGTACTCGCATTGCATATTTTCATAAATTACTCTATTCGCAAAACAATATGACTCATAAACAAAATCATTACTAACTCCATTACATTCATCTTCAACAACCCTATTTCTATCCATAGCCGTTCCAACATTATTAACATCTTTCCCATCACTATCTATACAATCAAATTCACCTTCAATAGAAACATCAAAAGTACACTCACCATAATTATTATTAGGTTGACTATCTACAAAATACGCATATGCCCTCCTCCCAAAATCCGGAACAATTACCCCCTCACTAAATTCATCTATGTTATGAACAGAGATTACAAAATCATCTGAAACATAGTTATATTTAAACTGTCTCGAAGGATTTGCCCTAGGATCTTCCCCCTCAAGAATAGCAATAAAAATCTGACCATCGCAAGCAGTATAATCTCTGTTATTATATGTCATACTTCCCTCCAAATTACTAATTTTAATCACATTTCCCCCTCTTAAATTAGATGAAATTTGTACTGGATGAAAATCCTTATAGTGTGGAAGTAAATATCCTGCAGGAACTAAACTCGCCTTAGCTCCAACAATAAATGATTCATCCACCCTCCCAACAAAATCAGAATTCTCTTCCAAAGGTAAATGACAACCAACTTTTACAAATGCATATTCATCCGTTGTTGATCTCAAATTCAATCTAAATTTCTGACCGCCCACAACAACATCCTCAAAAATACCATTTTCAATTTTATAATTATTTGACAAAAAAACCTTTTCCGAATCAATCTCCAATTCAGCAAAATACATTCTATCGGCATCAGTTTCCGAACTTCCAGAACTAACTAAATTTATCTCAAGACCATTTATAACCTTAGTCTCTCCCACTAAAATCTTCTCCAACTCATACAATCCCCCAGTACAAACCCTTTCAACCAATCCCCCCCCACAATCCGCAATACAATTATTAAAATTCTCACCAACATCACAAACTCCGTTCCCACATTCAAGACCCCCCAATCCCGACGAACCCAACTCCCCCTTTAACACCTCATCATCTCCAAAACCAAAGAAATCATCTATCCAATCACCAATATTATTCCCAATACTATTCCCAAAAACCTCCCCCACAAACCCAGCACTAACAAAACCGGCCAACAATATAACCGACAAAAAACCAACTACCAATAAACCTCTTCTTTTCATAATAATAGTTAGAAACTAATTATATAAATATTCCTAAACTAAGACCTAACAACATCCCTTTCATCAACAAGAATTCCATTTTCTAATCTACCTTCAAAAAAACCCCTTCCAGAAGGTTTAATCTGAACAAGCCCTTTAGCATTTGTAAGAAGATTAACCTTCAAAGTTCCACCCTCGAGGTCACTTATATGAAAATATCCACTATATTTCATCCTACCATCATCATAAGAAACATGCTTCTTATCAGGAGAACCAGTATCTCTTATCATCAAACCTTTTAAATAACAAACTCCCAAACTCATCCAATAAAAACAAATCAACCATTTAAAAAAACACCTATCCCAAAACATCTATATCAGAAAACTAAATCCCTTTAAATCTTCAAAATCACTGATTTTGAATGATTCAAAAACATCATATGTTTTTGAACCCCTTCCACGCCGCCTCAAACAACTGCTCCATCGCAGCCGCAAAAAAATCAGTACTTAACCAAATGGCAACATCATAATTAGGATGCACTATCTCATCATCCAAGATCATAAACAACAACTGACTACTATCAACAATCGCAAATCTAGCCCTCATCTTCGGAGTATGCTTAACTTCAGCCACTTTCGACAACCTTTTAGCAACAGCCTTATTAGTATCATCAATCGGCGCAGCAATTCGAATCACAACCCCTCGCTTCTTAGCCTTCTCCAAAATCGGCATCAACGCCTCTAACTTCCTATTAATCCCTGGAGCCGTCGTAACAATAGTAATAGTTTTTTCCGCATCTCTTATCATCATATCCAAATGATTGTAAACATTCTGCCTTCCCTTAACCGAACCACTCAGATCCGCAGGCTCAACAAACTTAATCCCCTGATGAAAGATAGTATTCAACTCAGTCAAAACTTCTTCCTTCTTCAATGCATCAAGTCTCTTACTCCTCTCCTGAGCATGCACAACCAAATTTTTCTTAACTCTCTCAATAACCTCTTCAGGCTTCAACGCAACAAACTTAATCGGCTTACCCAACTTCATAACAATAAATCCCTTCTTCTCCAACGTCTCCAAAATATCATAAGTCCTCGATCTAGGAACATCACTTATATTACTCAACTCCCCAGCCGTACTCACTCCCCTCGACAACAAAGCCGTCCAAACCTTAACCTCATACAAATTAAGATCAAAAATTTTCCTCAGCCGACTCAAAAACTCATCTTTAACAATCATCTTAATACCTCTTTGATGAGTCTATAATTGATTTACAGTATTTAAATGTTTTCGTCATTGTAACATGGTACAATATTAAAAACACTATATAAACAAACCTCCTCAATAAAATACAGTTTTCAACATAAGGTTTCTCGAGGTGGTTTTGTAATGTATATTAACTAAGAGAGGTTTTAGGAAAAAACTATAAAAATAAAGATAAATACTCAATCACAAATTATATATAAGATAAAAATATTATCTAATAATGAAACAAGAAAAAATCACAATTCTTAAGGAATACCAGAAAGATACAGACTCAACAACAGAAACACATAATCTAATTCAAGATTCTAAAAAAGAAACAGAGATATGGGACAAATTAAGTAACGAAGCACTTGAAAATTTTCTAATACTTTAAACCCTCTCAAACTATTTCCTAACTCTAACAACATTCCCATTATTCAATTTTAATATTTCCTCTGGAGAAATCTTAACAAGTGATTTATCAGAACCTCCACCACTATAAACCATTTCCTCCTTCATAACTTTATTATCGATCAAAAAAATTGCATCAAATCCAAAGCTAGGAGTCCCACCAAAAAGATAACCAGTCATCTCAAGAATCTCATCAGGACTAGCTAACCTAAGCCTCTCAATACTTAAAGCCCTACTAACAGCCTTAGTACTAGCCCGATCTTCTCCCTTAACAATTGCCACTATCAACCTACCATTATTATCAATCATACAAATATTTTTAACAAAATCCTTTTCACTACAACCAACCACTTCCGCAGCCTCCTCAACAGAATGACAAGATTCGTCAAAACTTAAATGCTCTCCCTCAGAATTATTATCAATCAAAAAATTCTTCAACTTCTTCTCACAATCTTTAGAACCCATAATCTTAAACCTTCTCAAACCCAATCCCTATCTCATTCCCCTTAACCTTCTCTTCAAACCTCTCCTTATACTTCTCCAATTTCCCAACACTAACCACCTTACTCCCCGTCCTCTCTTTAATAAAACTTTCAAACC
>CEPZ01001149.1_pt1 | contig 14633 bp, 13 predicted proteins | sample 530461 | NCBI WGS metagenome assembly CEPZ01 (sample SAMEA2620106, study PRJEB7988) | marine metagenome | isolation source: saline water (ENVO:00002010), including | reverse complement strand
GATTGGTGCCTTAAGAGGGGGCTTTTTATGATTTGGGATGCAGGTAAACGTCGTTGGATGTATAATATTAAATAGATATGCAGAATATATTTAGCATTTTAAAACAAGCTCATGAATCCAATCCTCTATTGTCGGGTCCAGAGATTGACACACTCATAGATGTTACTCATGAAATGATTAATCGTGGAGCTCCAGATGTAGATGATGGTATGGGTTTTAATAAATACGACTACGGCTTACCTTTAGTGAGTAAATTTAAGGGGTTTAGTAGAGGAGATTCTATTCCTTCAGATGATGCAGCAGGCATGATAAATATATTATTTAAATACAAGGATACTCAGGTCAATGAATTCTCTAATTATGACACCTTAAAATCTGGTATTATTTCCGTTATAAACAAAGCTACTATCACCATGAGGGACGATCTTTTAGATTATAGAAGTAAGGCTGTCCAGCATGTTGGTGATGGAGCACATGGCAGTCAGAGATTTTTAATTCCAGATTTCAGAAAAGGGGCAAATAAGCTTAAGACCTTGATGAACCAAAGATGCCAAGAGCTTTTTGATTCCACAAAGAATAGAGAGTATGCCCCATATAACGGCAAGCCCGCTGGTTTTAAGCTTTTTTCTAAAGTAAAAGGAAAAATTGATTTATATGACATAAAAGCAGTAGCAGCCGGTGATGTCGCAGATTTATTGCAACAGAACGAATATGACGTATCTGCTCTTAGGAGGCTTGCCGAGCAGATAAATAAACCAGATAAAATTAAAAAAGTATTTTTAGAAAAGACAGACGATGGCAAGAATAGAGTCTTAATTAATTTAGGAAAATACTCTGGCGCATTTAATGAATATGTAACAAAATTACCTGGAAGAAATAGAGATTATAAAAAGATAGGGAATGATCACATTCGGTGGGTTATAGATGTGTCTCCTAGCTTTATGGATGGCTTGGTTTCTGTTTTGGAGAGCGACGGCTTTGATGCGTCTCCATTGAAGGAGATATCACCCATACTTGATAGCTCTGGTTTTGATTTTTCTACTGAAGTAAGTTCTGATTCTACTGAAGTAGGTTCTGATTCTAATGGAGAGATAAAAGAAGATCTTTTAGTTAGAGTCGAAGACGCAACTGCAGAGACTGGTGGAAGATGGTTGATGAAGGTGTCTTATTTTAGAAGGGGTTCGATTGATGATGATATGAGATCTCAATTCAATGATATACTTAAGTATAATTTTGTTGGTTGGACTACAAAAATAGATGAGCCTGATCAAGAGGTGTTAAGATGCAAGGCTGATTATGGAGTATATATAAGGGGGACTCAAAACGATTTTATTGATTTTGCTAGAATTCTGCAAACTAGAGGTTTTAATGTAAGTCAAGTTCTAGCTGTTGCACAAAAAATACAAGACAATGGATTTTTGCCAGAAGAGAGAAATCGCGGAGAGGTAGATGGTTTTGATAGTGCTGAGGACTTTGATGATGCAGCTCGGAAATATGAGTCAGGCTTTGGTTATGAATTCTATAAAGAGCAAATTGATGGTATTAAATTTCTATATGGAAATCAGTCTGCTTTGCTTGGCGATCAAGTTGGCGTTGGTAAAACGGCTCAGTTCGTTGCTGCTGCAGATATGAGATTAAAGAACAGTGGTGGAGCATGTATAATAGTAACAGTTAACTCTGTAGTGAATCAAATAGCTAGGGATGTTCAGAAAATAACAGGAGTGTCTGATGATGAGATATCGACAGATCCATACGCACAGGCAAAATATAGGGTCTTGAGTTATACTGCATTTTCATCTCCAAAGAAAAGAAAAGAAATTACAAGACATTTAATAAAAGAAGCCAGAGATGGAAAAATCTCTGTTATGGTTTTAGATGAGGTTCACTTTGTCAAAAATGGGAATCCAGCAAACAGAAAAAGTAATGATTTAAATCACAAAAGTAATCATACAACTTTTAATATTCAGGAGATTTCACAGTATATACCATTTGTATGGGGCGTTTCTGCTACTATTGTAGCAAACAAGCCAGTAGACTTATATAATCAACTGACTGCTATTAATCACAAGCTTGGTAAGATTAAATATAAGACGTTTAAGTATTCATTCGATGATCCAAGTTGGGATCTTGAGAAAAAGATGCTCTCTGCGGATAAGTTAAAAGAGATATTGTTGGATCAAAGAGTTTATATTCAAAGAACTAAAAGTTCTATTAGAGAAGATATGCCAGAGCAGATTGTCTCTAGTAAAGATGCAAAAGTAGATATGTCAAACTTAAGTCAAGTAATACAGCAAAAAATGCAAGGCTATGACAATCCTGATCTTGCGATATCTGCAATGATCGCATTTAGAACTATTATTGCAGAATTTAAGGTTCCAAAATCTTTAGCTGTAGCTAGGGAAGCTATCTCTCAAGGCAAGAAAGTTGGTATTTTTACATGCTATGATGGATCTGCTGAATTATTAATAGACGGCTTAAATAGGATAGTTCAAGAATATAATCCCGGCGGGACGGTTGCTAGAATACATGGAGGTCAGAGGAATAGACAGGATGTGATTGATAATTTCAAAAGACCAAACAGTTCCGACATGGCAATTGTAATTAATATCAAAGCGGGTGGAACAGGTCTTGATTTTCCTAATATTGTAACGGACGTTATTGTTAATGACTTCGATTGGTCTCCATCTAATGATTCTCAATCCTTGGGCAGATTCTTTAGAATTAATAGTGAAAAAGATATTAATATTTCATATATTATTGCAAACGAAACAGAAGATAGGAGCATGTATCAAAAGCTTGATCAAAAACGTAGAATATCTGATTTAATTAGTCAACTTAGCGATAAAGAGATGCAGTTGCTCAATGAGGGTTTCAGGGGTGACGACACAAGAATTAGAGAATTGAGAAAACAAAGACATAAGGCTCTTAGGGAGCAGGCTAACCTAGAGGAAGATGAAGCTGATTTTAAAAAGAGCACAGGTAACAGAATTATTGGGATGATGGATGACTATGTTATTGCATCTAGAAAATCGTGGTATGGTATTTTGAAGACTCAACACAAACATTAATTAAAAGTCTCCCGATAAAACATACATGAAGTACAAGAACGTATCAAGGAATACAATATTTCTTGGAGATATCGACATTCACGTCCCATATGAGGACGGAGAGGTAAGAGAGATATCTTCGGATCAAATATTAAAATCTAATGCTTTTCAGATGAGCGTCATACAGGGATTGATAGAACCGATTGAATTTGGGGACTCTAATATTGAGATGTTTTTAAAAAGGAAGCTTGATAAAAAGAAGACGCAATCTCCTAAAAATAATTTATTAAATAAAGATGACGAATCAAGTGAAGGATCTATCTCTAATGAAAAAACTGCAATGGTTCGTGGTCATGTTTTTGATCAGACAGGATATGGCAAGGTAAATAGAAATTTAGCAAAGATACTATCACAAATGGGTTATGAGGTAAACTTAGACTCTACTAATACATTTAAGCTGCAATTAACAAGGCAAGAATTAGAAGAAATAAAGAAGTTTACTATTGGGGTTAAAAATGTTGATTTACAAATAGACTCTATTATCCCAACTTTTAGTGAAACAAGAACATTTGGAAAAAAGAGAATTTTATATACAACAGTTGAGGCAATGACTGTTCCGGACAATTTTGGCGAGTTATTTCAGAATTATCATGACATTTGGGTGACTAGTAATTTTTGCAAAAATGTTCTTGAAGAACAGGGGGTTGCTACTAATATAAAAGTAGTTCACCCATTTATAGATTCTTCATTATACAATGAAGATGTTGATCCATATCAGTTTGAGCCATCTTTAAATAAGTTTGTATTTGTTAGTGTATTTGGATGGAGTTATAGAAAAGGGTATGATGCTTTGCTTAGGGCTTATTTTGAGGAATTTAACTCTAGAGATGACGTTAGTCTTTTAATAGTTTCTAAATATCAAAATGATCCAGATAGATCTGAGATAATAAAGAGAGACATCCAAGGTATTATAGAAAAATTTGATAGAAAAGACCTGCCACACATAACAAGGTATAGCAAGTTAATACCAGAAAAGACAATGCCATCGATATATAAGGCTTGTGACTGTTTTGTATTACCATCACGAGGAGAGGGTTTTGGTCTTCCAATAGCTGAGAGTTCTCTATGTGGACTTCCCTGTATCGCAACAAAGCATAGCGGAATGCTTGATTTTATGGATGATGACAATAGTTTCTTAGTTGAACCAGATGAGTTTGCTCCGATGGCTCCTGGAAGGATGCAGGTTCATTATTGGGATAATCATGTTTTTCCAAAGCTAACGTCAGATAAGTTTATTGGAGATTTAAGGGATCAAATGAGATATGTATATGAGAATCCAGATGAAGCAAAAGAAAAAAATAAAAAACTACAAAATAAGCTTAAGAAAGAATATAGCGCTCGTGCTATTTCTGAAGACATAAGGAGAGCAATCGGTGCTAATATTGAAAAGTGAAAATTCCGATTCTGCAATAATAGTTAAGCAAGAAGACTGTCATGTGGTTAGCGTGGATGATCTTAGTAAATACTTATCTTCACATATGGATGAAAGTCATTATTATATTACAGATATAAACATTATGACTTCAAGTGAAATATTGCTTGGAAAAAAGAAATCAACATCAAGTATAAGTAGGAAAAAGCACCCAAAAGACATTAATGAGATTTACTACAGAACTGCACAAAATCAAATAATAGCAGTTGACGACATGGAGGGACTAACCTTTAATAGCTCTAATGATATGAAGAGTCACAGTAGTTTAATCTCTAAATATAAAACTCTTAGTGATAAGTTTATTAAAATGATAGAGTTAGGGTATATAGAAGAAATAAGTTATGAGGAATTTATGAGGGTGTCGAGTGATATTGCAAGCAACAAAAAAACAGATGAAGATATTATAGTAAGTGGGTCTGTGTCTGACTTTATGGATAGCCTCCAAGACTCTGGAGCTCCAGATGACGGACCAGCAAGGATAGATCTTTGATATGGATATTTTAATTTCATTTGATGATACAAAAAAGTTTTGTATGCTTATCTCTGCAGTTATTAAACCATTAAGAGTTAGACTTCCAAGTGCCTCTATTGAGGTTATTAGTGGTTGTGATTTGTGCAGGAAATTACTGTCTTATATACCAGGCATAACAGATGTAACCGGACAGGTTAGCTTAAGTGAATATGATAAGTTTTATTGTTTTGATGATAGAATCTCGAATTTAGTAAAATATAAAAATATAAAATGTAAAGAATATGTTGGATATAAAATGGAAAATAATACAATAGAATTTCATAAAGATGAACTTAGTTCTTTTTTTAATTGTTATTGCTTAAAATTTGATTGTAGCGAAAATATATTAGATTCTTTTTTTAATATATTTGGTCTTAATTGGAATAGAGAAGGTTTTAATATTAATTATAAACCTCGATCTAGATCAAGTAATTCAAGAGATGGCATTGCCATTTCAAATGGCAACCTTAGATCATTTGTTAAAAGTAACTTATTTAATAATGGAGAGAAATTGTGGCATATTCCAATTAGGCAAGACCCATTAAAGTGTATTGATGAAGTTAATAAGTGTTCGAATATAGTTACTGATAATATTTTTTATGCTTTTCTTGGGTCGTTTTTAAGAAAGAAAGTTATTTTCTTAGTTGAAGATGGGTGCTCTTTTAATCCTAATATATTTGACGATACGGTTATTCAAAACGTATCTTCTCAAGTTCTCTATGACTAGTTTCGAAAAAAAGTTTACAAAAGATACCATTGTAAAGCTGGCATCAAATATTGTTTATAAGCCATCTGATTTTGAGTTTTCGATAGATACATGTGATCAAACAAGGGTTAAGGTTGGGATCGTAGATGGTGGTTCTGTGGTTAGTGAGTATTATGAATTCTCCAAATCTCATTCACGAAGAAGGGCTGCAAGTTTTTTAGAAGACGATCCCGGATTGTACGATCAGACAGGACACTCTACCGCTGTGTCTGGAATAATTGCTGCAAACGGAATGGGTGGCATTACTGGCTTAGCTCCACATGCTACTATGTATTTTGCAAGATGCTTGGATGGAGATAATAATGGAGAGCTAGATGCCCTTATGTCTTCTTTGCTGTGGTGTATGGTTAAAAAAGTAGATATAGTTGTAGTGTCTTTGGGGTTAAGATATAAATCAAGGTTGTTACAGGATGTTGTAAAAAAACTTTATTCTAAAAATATATGTATTTTTGCCAGTTCTGGGAATGACCTTGGTGCAACAAGGGATGCTGAGTTTCCTGCGAGATTTAATGAGTCATTTGCGTGTGGTGTTGGCTCATCTAGCTCTTGCTCCAGTGAAGAGGACATTAAGTCTAAAAGCTATTTTTTAAATTTAAAGCATAGAAAAATAACATCTCTTGGACTGAAAAGCGGATATGTTAATTTCTCAGGTTCCAGCTCTGTTTCTCCTGTCGTTGCAGGTGTGGCGTGTCATATTATAGAATCCTATAAAAGAGAAAAAAAGAAATATACAGTCGATGATGTTTATAAGAAATTGGCTACTAATTTCTCTGTGAAAAAATAATGACTATAGATATATTATATAATTCCCATGGTGAAAATTTAGTATTGTATGCTATCATTTTAGATAAGTCTTTGAACAGCTATTCTCCAGAATCGAATTCATTTATTAATTCTTCTAACATTTATCTTTCCATGATTCCTCTCGTGGGCGAAAAATTTAATTCGTATAGTGCATCAGTGGATTCTTCATCTTTTTCCACAGGTTCTTATATTATACAAATATATCAGAGAGAAATCAATAATGATAACCGTGGTTCGACTGAACGAAGTTTAGAAGAGGAAGAAGATTGTTCTTGTTGGATTGGTCCAGGCGGACCGGGTAGTTATGATGACGATGGTCCTTGGGAACAGTTAGATGGTGTAGATAGTGCTGAAATGTGTTATGAGATAGGTGGAGAATGGAGATGTGGCAGCGGACCAACCAATGAAGACTACAATAACTGCAGAAGAGTTGCCAAACAGTTTCATGATGAGTGTATGGAAGCAGTGCCAGATTCCTGGTGGGATAAACTTACGCCAACGTTTGAGGATGCCTGGAAGAAATGCCGTTGCGAAGAAGTAATGAGAATGCTCAAGTGTGAATTATTAAACCCACATTATAACGAAGAACGCTTTTGCAGATCTTGGAAAAAGGCATGGGCATATCTTAATGGTCCACATAATGGATGCAACGTCTTCCTTGGAATTTGGCCAGACACAATAGAACCAATTTATGATGAACTTTATCGTTTGCGTCCAACGGATTGTGGTATTGATCATGAACAGATGACTTCGTTGATAAATGATGGAAGTATCACCTTCAAATCAGCTTCGTTTCCTGATATTGTAACAACCACATTGCTACATGTGTCTGAATTCAATTGGGACGCTCAATTGCAGAGAGAGGTCGACTCTTTGGATAGTAAATATTACTTACCAGAGTTATTGTCATATGATGTTGATCAAATTTATATTATAAAGGTCGATTCTGATGCATTTTACATAAACGACAAAAAACAACCAACAATAAAGCTTAAAAGAGGCGGAACATATAGATTTGACCAGTCTCATTCAACAAATACGGGGGATCATCAATTCAGAATATCTACCTCTGCAGACGGAATCCATAATGGCGGAATAGAGTATTCAAGCGGAGTTTTATATTCATCTGATTCTGGGACATTAAGGTCTTATACGACTTTTGAGGTTCCAGCTGACGCTCCCTCTAAATTATATTATTATTGCAAAAATAATATAAACATGGGTGGGGTGATTGAAATCACAGGAGGCAATATCAACGATTTTGGAAATAATAATATAGAGATAATTACAAGAAGGGGACCATCAGATGATGATGGAATTAATATAATAACTAGATAACTATGCCAGAAGAATATAACGTAAATACAGATTTTGCAGGAGTTTTAGCTCCTGGGACAACAAATTCATTATTTTTAAAGGTCACTGACTTCAATGGTGATCCTAAAAACATATATGATATAACTATATCTATTGATGATGCTATTGGGGAGGAGGCTATAAGTGGGGTTCCAGAGAAGATACAGTCTGGATATTATGTTTTTGAATGGGATATGAACTCCGATGTTGCTGCTGGCGTTTATTTTATAACATGGTCATATACTGACGAAAACGATGACGATTTCACTTCATTACAAGAAATTGTAATTTCTGACGACGGTGACAATAGCTCGATATACTCTGGTAGAATCAACGACTTAAGGGTTGCTCTGGAATTTCATATAAGGGCAGCAATGAATATTCCAGTATATCAGGAGCAGTCAAAGCCAAGCACAAACAATAGATTATATAGTTTTACATTTCCTAGATGGAACCAAACTGCCGGAGTAAGAATTTATAGGAATCAAGAGCTGATAAACGAGGGATTTGAGATTAACTATTTCAAGGGTAGCGTTATGTTTGATGACCCTCTTACTGATTTTGACGTAATAAATGCTGATTATAATTTTAGATGGTTTGATGATGCCCAGCTGATTAGATTTTTGCAAAATTCATTAGATACTTTAAACTTTCATCCTCCAGCATCTAGGTTTACTTTAGTGGGTGCTCCAATGAGGTATATTTCAGGTATATTGTATGGAGCCGCCAGGGATGCCCTTAGGGAGCTTATAATGTCTCTTGCTTTTCAAGAACCACAACAGGTGTTCGGTGGTCAGGAAAAGGCATCGGCATTATCATCTAACTTAGATACACTTAAGAAAAATTACGAAGAAGACTTTAATAGCATGCTTGCTGCTAAGAAGTTTGGACCCTACGTTGGTCTTACGAGGGTTGTTGTTACTCCAGAGTATACACTTCCAGGTGGTAGATCTAGATATTTCCGATACCTATTTAGCGGTTCAAGTTAAATAGGAGAATAATATGTCAGATAAGATTAAAAAAATAAAAAATGCTATTAACAACGAGGATGTTGAATTTTATTTCCTTCCAAACACTAGGCTAAAAGACCTTATAATGCAGAATTCTCATCCAATTATTCAAGAATTGCCTCAAAATATGAAGCTTACATTCTTGGAGGGAAAGGGGATTTCTATAGCAAACGATATGGTCTTGAAATTTATTGAGGGGAATTTAGACAAAAAGAATAAATTAATATTAGATAATGGAGAAATTAGGGTTATTAATAATAGTGATTTGAAAATTTCTGTGGCGGATTTGAGAGTTAAAGGTGAATAATAGTTCTAAGTTCGTTTTTCAAAATTATGCAGAATATTTTAAGTTAACAAGACCTCTTAGCTTATTTCAAAGAAAGAAGATATTTGGAGACCTAAGTCCGTCTGAGAGGGATTTTCTTGAAGGCGATTTTGACAAAAATAGATGGGAAGATTTATTAATTAAAAATGAAGTTAACAGAAGAGCTGACTCTATTAAAAAGAAATATAATAAAGATTTATTTTTAATGAAAATAAAAATATTGTCCGGAAAGAAAATTAGGGTAAAAAAATCATTTTGGAGACATGTAGTTAGTTCGTTCTCAGATATTCCAGGTGAGTATTTGGATCAATTGCTAGGTGGGGTAGCTTCTTATGAGGACGAAGAAGATGCATCTACTTGTATTTTAAAATTAGACAGAAAAGGATATAATAGTGAGTAGAAAAAAAAAGTCAAGCACTTCTTCTCAGACTCAGAGAAGTATAGATTTTTCTCCATTAGATGATCATCAAAAAGAAGCATTAAAAACAATAAAGGATAATTCAGTTACATTTCTTCATGGATGTGCTGGCACTGGAAAATCAACGCTTGCTGCAGCTTACTCTTTACGAGGGCTGTTCACTGGCAGTGTTAGGAAGATAGTTATAACAAGACCATACGTTTGTGCCGGAGAGCAACTTGGACATTTGCCAGGAGATTTGAATGATAAATTTGACCCATTTTTTGCCCCTGTTAAGATAATATTTGAAAAATTCTTAGTAAAAACGGTTCTAAATAAATTCTTTAAAAATGAACAAATAGTGGCATATCCTGTTGCTTTCATGAGAGGTGTAACTTTCGAGGATACGGTTGTTATTGTTGACGAGGCGCAGAATTGTACTAGAGAACAGATGCATATGATTTTAACAAGGCTTGGTCATAATAGTAAAATTATATGTACTGGTGATGAATTCCAGTCTGATATCCCAGAAAACAATGGACTTAAGGATGCTATAAATATATTGCAGGCGGTTGAGGGGGTGGGTTTTTACGAGCTTCCTCCTACATCTTGCTATAGGCATGACGTTGTTGCAAGGATAGAAGAAAAGTACAGAGCCAAGAGGGATTAAGCCCTATATGATTGAAAACATTAATTATAGAAACTTTTAATTTGGAGTAAAATATGAAAAACTGGTTTATTAAATTAAAAATAGCATCATGTAAATCTGGGATTAATTCTTTAATCAAATTTTCTGATAGTTACGAGGATGACGAGTCAGAATATGTCTCAGATTTCATGTTGGGCGAGAGGTTTCAAGAGGAAACTGATGAGGAAGACTTCCATAATCGTAGAAATGAGGAAGACTTCCGTAATCGTAGAACAGAGTCTCGTGAAGAATTTGAAATAGCACGTCCATCGAGGGACATAATCGCTGTCTTCCCAGTAGAAGATTTGGTCGCCATACGAGGACTGATTGGTAAAAATATGATAGAAGATATTATGACGTATGCTAAGCTAATTCAGGACCCATTAAAAAAAGACATAGCGAATGAATTGTTCACAAAAATCCAGATGGATGTAGAGAATCGTTCACCTAAAATAAAAGCAAGCATTAATGATTTTATAGCTGACGTGATATCTTCTAGTTTGGCAGTAAATAAAGATGTTGACACCTCTGATCTGGACAAGGAAATTGAGAATGAGAAAGGGAAACCATCCGCCAATGTTGACGAATATAAGTTACTATCTCTTTTAAATAGACTAATTAAGATTAAGCTTAATAGCGAGATTAGGAATGGGTTGATCGACACTGTAGGTGAAGGTTCTTTAATGGGAGTTGAGCAATATGAGAGGGGTCACAGGCTTGTTAGTTTTGCAGATGATTTTTTTCGATCTGATGTAATTGATGAACAAAACGGGGTAAAGTTTGTAGCGGAAAATGTTGGCGAAATGATTTTTATTACCACTAGAATGTTTAAAAGCATGTCCGATAGGGATCTTCATAATAAAGGCGATACAGTTGCCTCGTTCTTTAATAAACATAAGAAATATTTTCCAGAAAAAGAATATTATAGAGATATCTCAAAAGGGCAGTTAAGAATTCACAGTATCATTAAAGATTATGATAAATATCTTGAGATCAATGGTGTTAAAAGAAGACTAATAATTCACTTAATTTTTATTCTCATGGACTTGGTGAATGTCGGAAATTCTGATATCATAGAATTCTGTGCAACAAGAATTGGTATTATGGCGAGAGAAAGCCAAAGGAGAAGATTCTTCATGGAAAATTCCGCTGATAGTAAAGATGATGATACTGACATTAAAGAAATTGAAGAAAAAGGAATGTCTGATAAAGCCACATCACTTACGCATGAGATTGAAAAAAAGACTAAAAGACAACAAGATAAAGCGAAGCTTATATCAGATAATTTATTGAATTTTTATAATGGTTTGCTAGATGTATCTAACAAAATTAAGGGAGTTAAGAGTTTTTTAATATCAAAGATGAGTGGAATTTCAGGGTCTGATGGATATGTTAGTATCATAGATACTATGTTAGACGAATACGATAGTTCCATATCGGATATCGCTATAAGAATTCAGAATTCAATAAATAACAATTCAACTCCTGATGAGGTTGGCATGAGTGTAGCTTATATGAGTGATGACAAGGTTTCTTTTAAATTCAATAAGAATGAGGTAGTTCTTGATTCTCTTAATGACTTTGGATCATTTGATTTCTCTCCTGACATAGACTATCATTCAATGTATGAATCGGCTATTTCGTCAAATTTATATGTATCTAAAAATAAATATGCTGCATTTTTAGGTGTAATGAACAGATTTTTATCTTCTAATAATAGTAAGCGCAAATTGAATGATTTTATACAGCAGATGTCTAATGATAAAATCATCACGAATTATTTTATATCTGGAATAAATAGGAGCACTGCTAAATCTACTCTTTTAATTGATAAATTAGTAGAACAGTTAAAAGACACAACGGGACCTCTTAGTGATGCCGCTATCCACGGAGGGGACCCTTCTGATGATAGAAAAAGAATCTTAGAATCATTTATTTCAAATCCAGATGGTGGAGTGCTTTCTCTAAAGGATGCTGTCAGGGCGGCAATTGGTGGGCAGAGGTCAATTCAGAAGAAAAATACATCTAGGATTCTAGCAATAGAAACTATTAAATTTGGTCTTGATGCTATGCAAGAATTGTATAATTCAAGCATCTCGATTACAGATGATAATGGTAATGTTTCTGAAAAGACAAGAGGTGATGATCCTGCAGTTAAAAGCATATTGTCATCAATGCTAGTTGGCTTGGGAATCTCTAAGAGGATATGTAAGATAATGGGCATGATTTCTGATAAAAAGCATAAATATAACACAGGGGTGTCTTCTGTAGATACCGGCGTCGTTAAAACATATGATGAATTAATTAAAAGAATTGAGGAAAGAAGGGGGGATTTAGGGGGGAGCTTAGATCACATGTCTAATAGTGATGCCAAAAAGGCTATTAATCTTTATTTAAGGGTTTTTAATTTAGTAAAGCCAGACGGCAGCATTGATTTAGTAGAGCTAAAAGTTCATTGTTTAAAGCAAAAATATAGCGGAGGATCAGTAACTCCAGAAATGAGATCTGCCATTGTCAATCATGCCAGACAAGAAGGATCTTTAGATAGAGCCCTGTGGGGTCCCACTTCGATTGGGAGAGAATTCGCTAAAAAAATAGTTTCTCATAAACCTGATAAAAAATCTAATATGGAGGTTTATACAGTAAGATTAGGCAATGTTATGAAGAATTTGGAGCTAATTAAGGTATTATGAACGTAGTTTGTGAACATTGCAAGCAGTCTGTTGAGGAAAAAGACTTTTCAAAATTTGATATTAATTTTTTTGAAAAGAAGATTTATTGGCTTTGTTCTCTTTGTAAAAAAATGAATAGTTTGGATGTTGGTAGAAAAACAGAGGGTCCATATCCAAGGACAAGAGTTAGAAGATAATGTATTATATAATGAATGTCACTAAGAAAGAGGTTTGTATATCAGACTTAAGACTTGTACTTCCACCTAAAAGAAGTATAGATATTGACAAGGTATGTGATAGGTTGGATTCTGAGAGATCTAAAAGCTTGAAGACTGCAATAAAAAAAGGCTTTATCCGTGTTATGAAAAAAGACACTTGGTGGGGCGAAGCTAAAAATCCAGATAAACCTCTTGGTCCAGATGGAAGGGGTATAACCGAAAAGAATCTTGATGATTTTGGAAAAAGATTAGAAGACAAGCTTGCATCTCACATGAATAATATGATAAGTGGGATGTCACAGGGTGATGGGGGGTCTGATCCCGATGGTAAGGTAGACATAATAATTAGTCAATTAACAACGTTGTTGACTAATCTTCAAAATGCGCCACCATCATCACCAGTCCAGGAAGTTCATAATCATTATGGGGCTCAAAATATTGGAGATCCTCAGTATGACGAGATAGTAGATATGGATCCAGAGACGCTTCTCAGGATGCATGAACAAACAGTTAAGAGGATGGCTAAAAATTCTGAATCTAAGGTTAGGACAGAAGATAAGAAAATAAAAAGTAACGTTAATAGAAATATTGGCGAATTGGAAGATTTACTATGAGCGAAAAACAAAAAGAAGATAGAATAGTAGGTTTTGACATTGGAACAATGTTTTGTCAAATGTCAGAATCATCAGGAGATGATGTTAATGTAAAAATTATAAGAAATGCTTTTGTTGAAATGGTAGAAGCAGAAGATGTTGAGGAGGTTCTAAAAAGAAACAATTGGCAGTATGTAAAAGATTCTGATAAATTTTATGTAATAGGTGAAGATTCAATGCAAGTGGCAAGAATGTTTCCAGGAAAGGTAGAAATTAGACGTCCACTCCAGCATGGAGTCTTAAATAAAGATGAGCCTAAAAAGATGTTAGTTTTATCTGAGATAATCAAATCTACATTAGGAGAGGCTCCAACAGAGAATAGTGTACTTTGCACCTGTATTTCATCTGAGTGCGTAGATGGAGGTCACGATAATACTTTTCATAAAGCAAGACTTAGAAGTATGTTTACTCGTTTTGGATGGAAGGTAAAGATAATTGAGGAAGGCTTGGCTGTTATTTTAAATGAGAGACCTACATTTACTGATTCTGATGGTAATGAAGTTCCATATAGTGGGCTTGGTGTGTCGTTTGGAGCGGGAAAGGTTAACTGCGTTCTCGCATATAAGGGTCTGCAAATCATAGGAATGTCAGTGCAGAGGTCTGGAGATTGGATTGACGAGCAAGTATCTGGTCAAACTGGCACCCCCATATCTCAGGTTATATCTAAGAAAGAAAAAGATTTAGATTTTAACGA
>CEPZ01009278.1_pt1 | contig 14635 bp, 13 predicted proteins | sample 530461 | NCBI WGS metagenome assembly CEPZ01 (sample SAMEA2620106, study PRJEB7988) | marine metagenome | isolation source: saline water (ENVO:00002010), including | reverse complement strand
TAGCCTCGGGGTTACTCATCTGAGCACCCGTGATCGCCTTGATGTAGGCGTTGAGGTTGATACTGGTGCGCTGCCTGAACGCGGTGAAGTCACGGAGACCTTGCTTCGCTTCCTCGGAGATAGGCAGACCTGCGATCTCCACCGCTTTCACGGCGAAGTTCTTGATCTGAGTACCGAGAGTCAGGAAGCTCGGGTCGTACTCATCAGAAGCGAGTACAAAGCCATCCAGTGCTCGCTGGTTGTCGAACAAGGACTGCTCAAGCTTACGCAGAGTAACTTTATCGCTGGCGGACGGGTCGAACTCAGTGGTACCGGTAATGGTGGTGATTTTGTCGATCCGTGACATGATCTGATCGGCTCGTGCTGCCTGAACCGGGTCTGAGATATCCAGCAGGGCGTGGGCGTTCTGGAGCCGTGTAAGCTCATCTTTCTCCCGCAGTCCCTTCTTGGTACGGCCCAGTTCCTCCCGCTCTCGGTCGATCTGGAGGTCCAGACGTTCCGTCTCCGCGTTCAGCTTGCGGAACTTTGCCTGCTGGTCGTGGAGGTCGATCAACTGAGTACGTACGGTGTCGGCTTCCTTCTGGAGACCGGCTTCCTCAAGCTGTGCGATGAGGGTACGTCGGCGCTGTATCGCGGTACCGAACGATCCCTTCTCCCGCTGTTCCTCTGGTATCTGATCGAATGCCGCCTGTGCGTCCTTCGCGGCCTTATCGACTGCGGTAGCACGTTCGCCCTCTATGTCCTTGATGACACCGGCACGGGTAAGCGCCTTGCCCAGGATGAAGCCAAGTGCGTTACCTGCCTCCGCTCCTGCAAGGTCCATACCCGAGAGACGGTTGCGGCGCTGCGCCGCTTCCGCCATCCGTCGTGCCCGTCGCCGGTCCTCAAGGGTGCGCGAGTCGGTAAGTCCGAACGGGTTGAATGTATCGGAGAGTTGGTCAGCCATTAGCCACCTCCTGAGTGTTTTTGGGTGGCGAAGTTCATCAAGCCTCCCGCCAGTCCCGCCGTAGCGTTACCAATCAGGTTAGCCTGTGCGTTACCGCCCTGCATGATTGCCTGCGCTGCGGTAGCGTTGCCCCCCATCTGTAATTCCGCCCCACCGAGTAGTGCCTGAATTGCAGACCGGGAAGGTGCGAACGCCTCCTGTATCCCTTGGGTACCTGAGAGACCGAGACCAAGAAGACCTTGGATGTTCTGGAGGTTGAAGCCCTGCGTCATGCCACCACCCTGTAGGGCGGCGAGGAAACGAGCCTGCTCCAAATTCGCCGCTTGCTGTCCCTGAAGGAACGCCTGTCCGCCGAAGCCCTGAAGCTGTCCAGCCATGCCGATGCGCTGTTGCATTTCCTGCATAGCTGCCTGCTGAGACAGGATGCCGCGCACCGTCTGTGCGCGGGACTGTGCTTGTGCAAGCTCACCGAAGGCGCGACCACCGGCTGTGTCTTCTCCCCCGACGCGCCCTTGGGCGAACAGTCGGTTGGCGAGGGAGGAAGCGGCTTGTTCTTCACCCGGTCGGGCCAGCTCGGAGAGAGCGTCGAAGCGCTGCTGTGCAAACTGTTGTGGGTCGAAGGTACCGAGAGCGGATAGTGCGCCCTGACCGGCACCGATGAAGTTAGCGCCTGCGCCTTGGAAGGCGGCGGCGGTCGGTGCCCCGATACCGGCTGCGGCTTGGAGTACCTGAGACGGGTCGAGGTTCAACCCCGGTGCCAAGTCTCCGATAGCCTGCTGTGACCGGTCTAACGCAGTACCGGCGAAGCCTGCAAAGCCGGGAGCAAGTGATGTACCGGCGGCATCTTGTACCGTCAGGTTACCACGCTCGATACTCGCGTTACCGAAGGGTGTGTTTACTGCGAACGGCTGCAACTGTGCTGCGCGCCGAGCGTCTTTGGCTGCGTCCGCGCTTTTTTTGGAGGCGGAAGCGGCACCGGCTGCGCCGACGACCGCTGCAAGTAATGCTCCTAACATATATTAATCCTCAAAGAAATCTAGTTGTGCGTGGGTCTCGCGTTCTAACTGCTCGTACCCTTCCATGTAACAAAGACGGTCCAGTAGTTTCGGTACGTCTTCAGTGTCATCGGGATTCGGGAACACGTTGATCCACGTCGTATCTTCAATGGCGTATCCCGCCTTCTTCTCGCCGGGACCGGAGACGAGGTAGTCGCCTGCCTGTACCAGCTTGTCACCTTCGGAGGTTGCCGCCTTCATCTTGCCTTTGACAACGATGTTGATGCAGGACTCCCGGTGAATGTGTCCTGTCAGGACGTGTCCGGCAGGTACGTGTAGTACCCGAGTGTACGTCCCCTTTGCGAATATGTGTTCTGTCTCGAACTCGACAAGCTCTAGCTCGTCAATGATGCTCTGCTCTAGGGCTTGCATCCGGTTCTTGTGATGGGCTACACGCTGATCCCGACTAAGTACTGGTCGATCATCTTCCCGTTTCGCAGGAAGCTGTTGCGTATCACCCCTTCCCTTTTGAACCCAACCTGTTGCGCGAGCCGCAGCGTAGATTTGTCCTCCGTCGGAATCGCCATCAGGAATTTCGGTGCGTTCGTTATCTCCGCGCATTGTGCCACCCCCCTGCGTACAAGCTCGATGTTCTCTTTGTGTCCATAGTAGTCAGGACGGATCGCTACCCCTACTATCGTGCTGTTGAAGCCGAACGGCTGCATCATCATTATCCCGTGTACGCCTTCGTCCCCACGGAGAGCGATGACGGGAATACCCGTAAGGTCTAGGGTACTCGGATGCGGGGCGTTGTCCTCCGCTACCTGCTCGTACACTTCGCATAGGATCGCTTGCGCCAGTTCAGGATTATTTATCAGCATTGCTCGCATCGTTCCCCCTGTTGCGATACTCAAGATAAAATTTGTAGGTGTGCCATGCTGCCGCTAGGCTACCGGATACGATAGCCACGACAAGTGCCGCGCCGTGTAGAATGTCTGTGAAGCTATAGGTAACCACTGCTGCGGTACTTACTACTGCCCCCAAATCCGCCATGTGCTGCGGTAGCTGCTCTTTGCTCATTAGTGCCATCTTAGTCGTGTTGGTTTGAGAATAGACGACGACCGACCCGGCGGGTAGTCTTCGTGGTGAAAGGGTTTGCGGCGAACAAAACGTCGTGAGCGTCGGATACCTGTTGTGCTGTCAGCCGCTCGTTCCATATTAGGAACTCGTAGACAACAAGGTTCGTCATGTCTTCGCCCCCTACACTGGGGCGTGCGCCCCAATGGGCTTGCTCGCCGGAGTAGTTGTCCATCCAGTGATTGTTGTTTACATCGTCCGCGCCGAAGTCGTCAAAGGTGACGGCGACAACGCTACCGTCGTAGTACAACTCTGCGTTACCACTTGTACCGGTCGGCGGTACAATCGCTATCGAGTGGTGTAGCTGGTCCGAGGGAGCCGGGGATACGTTGCTGGTAGAATTCCACCGCTCGTCGTCCGCCCCGCTGTCCTGAATGTGGTACTCAAGGGAACCTGCGGCGGAACAGCTAAAGTCGTTTACGTGTAAATCGTAGTTACCGTCCGATACGCCTGCCGTCCACCGGGGCCAAACGGGGCTCGCGGAGGTAGCGCGGAAGACCACCATGATCGTACCCTTGGCGTCCTGGTTCTGGAGGGCAGTGGGGGTCTCGATACCGGCGTCAAGGTTTGACGCGCCGACGTGGAACCCACGGTTCGCCTCTCCGCGAGCGTTGGTACTGTGCTGGTACGTGAAGTCAGCGGTGTCGTTGATGGTCTCTGCCCAAGCGAGAGCAGCCTCGCTACCCTCGTTGGTGACCGCAGTAGCACTGGCACCGGCAAAGCGCCACCAGTAGTCCGGCCCGGACCCGATGGCGTTGATGGTGTCGTACGGTTCAGCCACTAGCCAAGCTCCACGATATCCAGCCAAGTGTTCGTGGCTTGGATGTTCTTGGTTCCGTCGTTGTTCATCCGTATCTCAACGGTGTCGGTTGCGGCTAGGGACAGGACCATCATAATCTCGATACTGGAGCTAGATGCCCCGTACTTACCACGGTTCGTCTTGAGGCGGGTACCGCGTGTGGTGGTACCGTTGTGGCGAATCTTCATAGCACTGTCCTCACCCGCAGCCTGACCGTCAATGACAGCGTGTGCGTGGATCAGGATACGGCAAGCGGCGCTACCTGCGGTGTAGACACCGGTACTGGTACTATAGGTACCTCGGGTCAGTGAGTCGTACCGCTCCGTGTTGAACACAACGGTACTGTCCGTGCTGCTGATGGACTGCGTAGCATTCCGGTACCAGTTGCCGTCTCCGAGGGCGTCACCGATCAGGGAGTCCAGCGGTACCTTGCGGTGGGCGGTTGCGGAGGCGTCGTAGAAGGCAACCATGTCGTTCGTACCGTCGAGCGTGGTCTCCTGCGTCAGCCCGGAGAAGTCCAGCTTACCGGTAGCGGAGGCTGAGATATCGGTACCACCCGAGGACCACTGTACCCCCTCCGTGAAGGTCAGGGTGACCGTCGTGTGGTCGATGTGGTCGTTGGAGTCATACCCGGAGAGGCTGTCGTGCAAGATGGCACTGTCGTCGGTCGTCAGGGTAGTACCCGAGAGAGTCAGACCCGTACTGACCGTCAGCCAGGCGACGTCGTTAGCGGAGTCATCCCAAAAGGCTATGCGGTCGGCACCGGGGTCACTCAGACCGATGGAGCCGACATCACCGACGCCACCACCGGAGAGTAGCTGCGCTACCCGGAGGGGTGTCATCAGTGTTTCGTTGGAGGTACCTGCCTGCGCTTGCGCGAGAGTAGCAATGTCGCTACTGTCGTACTTGGTGGCAGTCGCTACCTGAATGGCGTCGAACTCTACGTCGAGGTCCGAGCCTAGAACCAGCTTCTCCGGGTCGGACGTAGGTAGCGCGTCCTTTGCCGAGAAGTCTGTGGTTATGGTGTAGTCGCTCATACTTGTCGCCCGTATTTGAGGGTCATGCCTACCTCTTGGATAGCCACAACTGCGTCAACGTCTGTGCTCTGAATGGTGATCCAGAGCTTCACGAATTGTCCTTCCCCCATGCCGGACGTGTACTGTCGGCGGAACCGGTGTCCCGTGCCGAACTCGTCCTCACCGAACTCCCCAGCCCCGAACTCGGCACCGCTTGATACGTAGTCGTTGGTGAAGGTTTCGGAGAACTCAAGAGGGCGAAAATCAAAAGCCCAACGAGCAGTAGCAGTAAGCGTTTCACGCCCATAAAAGTGCCCGTAGAATCCCTTGCTGATCTTCAGTTTGTTGTGCTCACCGGCATCCATCCACGGGGTAGCGTACACAAGCTCGTAGATCGTGTCGGCGCTCCCGGCGTCATCCCGGTAGTTCTGGTACGTGGCTACCTCGCCCGAGGTCAGCCCAAATATCACGTCCCCGTTCCGGCGTACCAGTACCGCCTCGCGGTCTGACATGCCCGTCCACAGGGCGCAGCGGTAGCTCCCGTCCTCGACAGACCGGCGCTGCGTGTCGTACATCAGGTACTCGTTGTCTCCGGTGAAGGAGAACAGTACCATGTGTTCCTCGGGGGAGTACACACCCTGTACGCTGTTGGCTTCCCCGGTCTGGTTGCTCATGAGGTCGCGGAGCTTGGCTTCCTGATTACGGGAGAGCGTGACGAGGGGGTTGCTCTTGTCCGTCACAACGCGGGATAGGGACTGCAACCCGGCACCGCTGATGAACCAGAGGTCACCCTCACCGATGTTCACGAGGGAGTCCTTCTCTTGGATACCGGTACCCTCCACCGTGTCCACGACGTACATATTGTCGGGGTCGATACCGAGTACCGAACCGGAGCCGTCTACGTACATCAGGATGTGGTTGCGCCCGAAAGCGACGAAGGTAGAACCAAAAGCGGCGAGCGCCCGTACCCGGTCATACCCTTGGGTCCAAACGTTCGCCGTGTCAATACTGCCCGATCCGGTGCCCGACCAGTCGGTACCGTCCAGCAGTGCGCTGTAGTCGATAGCGGAGCTACCATCCCGTGTCGCCCACAGGCGACCGAAAGCAGCCAGCAGTACGCCACGAGTGGCGTTCGAGCCGGTTACCTGAGTGAAGCCGCCCGTGTCCTGTAGCTCCCATACCTTGTGACCGGGAGCGGTGGCGTAGCAGTACCCGTTGAAGTTCACGAAGGACCACTTGGTAGTCGTGGTCGTGAGCAGGCGGGTTACGTCGCTGAAGGTGGCACCGTCGTCGGTGCTCTGGAAGATGCGGTGGTCGTCAGTGAAGGCGAGGATACGCTCGGTACCGTCGTTGAGCAGGAACTCATGGAGTACCTTGATACCGGCGTTGTTCGCTGCGGTAGCGCTGGTGATACCTACCGCCACGATAGCACACGGCTCTGTGTTGTCTGCCCCGAAGGTACAGGCTACGTCCTCGTTGGTACTGACCGTGAGGGCTGTCCAGTTGGTACCACCGTTGCCTGCGTCGTCCCCTCGCTGCGTCTCAACGGAGGGAGACCACGTAGCTGTCTCACCACCCCAAGTACCGAGGCAGTCGCCTCCAAGGAGCAGGAGAGCGCCCGTGGGGGACACGGTGCCGTTACCGATGTTCGTGGTCGTCTCACCGCCTGTGATGGTGTGGGGACCGGTGCCTTGAGCGTCTGCAACGTGGTTGACGGCACACGCAGGCTCCTGCTGTGCAGCGGCCGATGCGAACCAGTACGCCCCGCCACCCGTGCTGGCTCCCTGCGTGAGCAGGAGGCTACCGGTGGCTGCGGCTATGCCCGTTTCCAGTAGGTACCATACCGAGTAGTACTGCGTGCCGGTACCACTGGAGTCAGAGCTAGTGGTACCGATCTGCGTCATTGCCTGACCGCCGTACTCGATGCCGGTGATCGTGGTACTGGAGGTCCACGTCACGACCAGCATACGGTTGCTATTGCTGCCGGTGCCAATGTCCGTCGAGGCTTGGCTCCACCGACCGCCTGAGTCGTACGTGGCTGCGCCACCGTAGATCGGGGTGGTGGTGTCTACCGAGTACCCTTTGCGGAGGGCGATACGCCCCTTGTCGTCATAGACCGCGTTGTCAAGTACAGTAGCCCACGTCGGGTTGCGGATACCTTCCGTCATTGGAAGCTCCGTGTTCAGGCCCGAGAACCCTGCGTTGAGCAGGGGTGTCGAGATCGTAGGTGTCTTTTGCTTGAGTTTACGCTTCGGCATTAGAACGGGTTGATGTAGTCAGTGGTTTCCGCGACAAGGGTGAGGTCGTGCTCGAAGGACTCTCGGGCGACCATGCTACCGAGAGCGTCCTGGTACTGATCCCACCAGCGGGTCGCGTCTAGTCCGAGCTCTTCCCCGCGCTCTTCCGCAGCAAGAGCGGTCGCTGCGAGGACCACAGGACGCCACGGTACAGTGAGCTCCGTCGAGGCGTCAGAAGAACCGAAATCATCCTGCGGATTCTTGACGTAGATTTTGTAGTTGCGGACGCCGGTTGGTGCCCACGGGAAGTGGACGACGAGTCCGGTCTTGCTCGGGTAGACAGCCGCCTGCGTCGGCTTCGCAACAGTGTTCGTGTCAAGAGTCTCGATCTTTTGGGCGTACTCTCGGGAGCACTCGTTGAATTGGTACTCATTGTCGGTTACATCGTATAGCTGGAGCCGGTAGTCGCGCTTGCTGCGTACAGGCGCGGCGCGGTCGGTGGCGTTCGGGGTACCCGCCGTAGCCAACTCATAGGAGTGTTGACTAGCGACGGAGCTGAAGGTCATGGAGACAGTGAGAGCGTCGGACTCCCAATTGTCCTCCACCATCCGTTTGGCTTCGTTGATAGCCTGCTGGATGAAGATTTGGTCGGCGTTGGTATCTACGGCGGTCCACGTAGAGCCGGTGGACCGTCGCAGGTTCTTGCCTACCTCGTTAGTCAATTGAAGAAACGTCTTCGCCATTGTCTTCCTCTTGTACCTCGAAGTTCCCGCGAATAGCGTCGAGCTTGCCGCAGACGTGCAGGAGGACTTGCGCCTCTTGGATGCCCTTGGTCTCTGCCCTATTCAGGAGCATGAGGATGTTGTGCGCGTCCTGTGCCGTCAGTTCGGCTTCAGGTACTTGCGGTTTCGATGCTGCTTTCTTAGCCATTAGGTTCCCCCTAGTTTAAGTGTGTGCGTCCGAGGTCGCGTAGAAACCGTAGAGACGTAAGACACCAGAATTGCCACTGCCAAATTCGTCTACTTTCCAAGTGGTACTGGTCTGGTCTGGACCATCTGAGAATATCTGAATGAAGCTTTGTCCGTTCGGACTGTAGCCTTTAACCATCACATAGTCTGTGAGCGTTGCGCTACCCCAACCATCGTTGGCCTTGGATACCTGTGCCTCATAGAGCGGAGTACCGCCGTTGGTGGTGTCTACATCAAAAGGTAAGCCTGTGATACGAGCGTTACCGGATGCGGTGGTGTGCGTGAAGTTCGCACCAGTAAAGCCAACCCTGAGACGGAAGTATACTAGGTCTCCGTCCCTCCAGTAGTACCCTTCCTGCTTACTGTAGGTGATACTCAGGTCACCGGGCGTAGCGAAGGTGAAGGCTGGAGTGAAGCTACCCTCAGAGCGGACAACCACTTCGCGCCAGGCGGTATCTTCGTAGACCTCAAGCTGCTCACTCTGCGTACGCACGGTAGCGACGGCGTTGTGGTACAATTCGAGGTAGGCATCGTTCGTGGCTACCGTCTCCGCGTACAGCTTAATCTGAACATCTTGACTATCATCCGCGTCGTTGCGGGTAGTTAGCTCGAAGTCGTCTCCCTTATGCTCCGCTCGCATGTTAATCTTGCCACCGCCAGCGGCGCGTCGAAGGAGGAAGTACCGGTCGGTCAGCGTATTAGAATCCCACAACTGGAAGGAGGGGTTCGTGCCGAATACGTTGAAGCTGCCACCGTTTCCGTCTGCGTCTTCCAGAGAGGCGTACACACCCCAACCTGCCGCGTCGTCTTCTGCGTAGAAGTCGATCCCGTCGTCGGGTATCATGTCGATGAAGGTGATAGCTGCGCTAAGAGCATCCTCACCGATCAACTGGAGACCACCGCTAGTATTCAGAGCTTCGATAAGAAGGTCAGTACCGTCGTGGCGGATGCGACCTACGGAGGTACCTGCATCGGTACACCACAAGTGAGAGGGGTTACTGCCGCTCGTGTCTTGGCTGAGCATACCGGAGGCTTGAGTACCGCCTGCTAATAAACCAGTATGGTAGAAGTCAGCCCCGTTGTCCGGGTCGAACTCTGCCATCAGGGTTCGCGTCGGGACGCTATTGTAGCTGTACAGCAGGAAGTGTGCGGAGGTCTGTTCGTTCTCCAGTACGAAGTTGGAGGACTGCATCTGGAGGTAGCCTACTCGTGAGGCACCGTTGTCCATGAACTCCAGCAGCGGGGTGCTGCCGGTCGGGTGCTGTACCTTCGCGCCGGTAGCGGTCGTAGCGAGGGCTACGTTGCCTGCTTGGTAGGCGCGGAAGTCTGCGTCCGGGTCAGCCCACCACAGAGTCTTGGCAGTACCTCCGGCATCCTCACCGATAGCGGTGATGGGGTAGCCGTGAATGAAGCTGTTGATCTCGACCTGTGTAGCGGATACATCTTCTCGGATATCCCACTGGGCTACCAGACCGCTTGTGCGCCCAACGAGGCGCGAGCCGCCTGCGCTCTGGTCGATCAGACCGAGACCACTCTGCTCCGTGCGTGTGACACCCTGGTTGTTGTAGTACAGGCGGGTAGCTCCACCGTCGGTAGCGTCGAGGATCGCGTCCCCGGTAACTCCACCGGTGCTGCTGTGGGAGAGCATTACGTCGTGGTCGGCAGCGGAGCTACGTGCCCACAGGCTAACTCCGTTGACGCTGTTGGATACGACGTGCCCGATATCGATATCGGTGTCGGTATCCTTCATCCAAGTGTTTGCGTCGTATATCTCGAACCGGTCTTCGTCGTCTACTTTCCACTGGTGGCGTACGCCCGTGGTACCGGGGTACATGGTGTAAAGTTCGCGTATTGTGCCGGGGTCGTTGGTATCCTCGTACCCACGGAAGGTAATCAGACCTCCCTCAGATACGGACGTGATGAACGTCTCGTCGGGGCTACCGAACGTGGTTTCGATCTCAAGGGTACCCTCTACTATGAGCTTGCTGGTGTCAAGCTGCGTCGTGAAGGAACCGGTGTCAGCGGAGATCGAGGTACCGGAGATAAAGACAGCGGATACGCTGTTGTTCGCTACGAGGTCGTCTACGGTGAGCAGACCGGATATGGAGAGTCCACCTACCGTCAGGGTACCGGTTACGCTGGCATCCCCACTCATGGTGACGTTGCCCGTCACTCCGAGGGTACCGGCTACTGTACCGTTACCAGAAAAAGAAAAGGCGCTACCCGTGAGAGTACCGGTAACGCCTAACGTAGAAGATAGAGTTGTCGCACCGGTAACTGCAAGTGTAGATTGCAGTGTCGTAGCTCCCTGCACAATGAGGGTGCCACCCGTCTCGATGTTCCCCGTAGCGTCGAGAGCGCCGGTTAGCGTAATGTTACCACCAATGGTTGCGTTGTTATCGACACTCAACGCGCCAGCCGTCAACGTACCACCGATGGTGTAGCTCCCGCTTAGGGTCTTACCGTTCTCCCATTTACCGTCTACGGCATCGTAGATCAGGAGATCGCCTGCTGCGGGATTCGATATTGCGAAGTCACTGAGTTCCCCGGCACCGACGCTGCCTTTCAACGGTTTGTTACGTCGGGTAAATCCGGCCATTCAGGAAGGCTCCACAAGTCAAGAAAGAAGTGGAGGGGCTGTGCCTCCCCTCCGAACCTAATTAGGTGAGTACCGGTTAGCTCGGTACGATGAACGGAATTACGTTCGTTGCACGAACTTCCTTGACACCATAAATGGTGTGCCACGTCAACTGAGTGGCGAGGAATTCGGACAGGAACGCCTGTACCGCTTCGACCCGCTGCTGCTCAACCAGCACAAAGGCTGCTTTGTGCAGGAGCAAACCTGCGCGCTGGTCCGCGCTGTTAGCGCCGTCGTGTACGAACGGGCAACCCGACGTAACGTAGATCGGCGTACCATAGAGGTCGCCTATCAGACCATTGCGGATGGTGTTAGCGCTGCCGCTTTCACCCGTGAACGCTTGCTCCGTGAAGCGAGCGATGCCACGTAGAGACTCAAGCTCGACGGGCGGGATAACGAACGCACGACCTTCCATCGATACGTTGTTGTCGTCCATCGAACGGAGCAGACGACGTACACCAGCGTCAGCCAGTGCAGCGGCGTTACCAGCAGACGAATTCGCCGTCTGGTCCCAAGCGGTCGTGCCGTCGGAGCCGATTACGGCATCGCCGTATTCTTCACCGGAGACGTTACCGCCGACTGCGGGAGTCGTCACAACGTTGCTGCGACCAAGCAGGTGCAAGTCCCAATCAATCTTGCGAGAGATTGCGTAACCGGCGTCATCGACGTACGCTCGGCGCAGTGAGGGCATAGATTGCACTTCTGCAAACTTCTCAATCAGTACCGTGTATTCGATGTGCTTGTCAATGCTAACGTTCGTCAGCGTAGAGTTGGTTACGTTCGGCGTAACGACGTTCTCTGCGCTCTTGGTGTTAGCGGAACCACGTACAAACGTAGGTACGTGAACGGTGTCGCCGTATTGCCCGACGAAGTTCCATCGGGTAACCAGTCCGGCGAGGACGCGACTGGCTTTGTAAGGTGCAATTACCTCGTTCGACCACTGCTCGGGGACGAAACTTGCGGCTTCTCCCGAAGTGGTGGAGGCAATAAAATCACCAGAGGTGAAGGCTGTAGCCATAGCTTTGCTTCCTAAGTGTCGTCAACGACCCTCCCCTCGGCGCGTGCTCCATCGATCTTACGCTGGGTGTCGTCAGCCCAATAGGTATCGGGGTCGGACACTTGCAGGCGGTTCAGGGCGGCTTGACTGTATATGGGTTTTGTGGAACCACCTACGTCCCCGCTGGAGCCTTGGGTAACCATTGAAGGTACGGCCTTGGGTTCGTCGGTAGGTTCTACCGTTTGAGACGTGGCTTCTTGTGAAGCGAGTACCGGGTCGGAATCAGCGGGGTGAATGGACTTGTAGTCCTCCCACAGTTCCCAAAGTTCCTCGGCTGCGTTGAAGTCGATGTTCTCCATGTCGCTGAATGCTCGATGGGCGAGGGTACCGCGAACGCGGGACTTCTGAACGAAGCCTACAAACTCGGGTGACTCTACATCCTTCTGTGCTTCCGGGTACTTCCGGCTGAAGTCGAGGGCGGCGTTTTGCTGTTCTAACCGGGCCAAACGCTCGTTTTGATCTCGCGTTTCGCGCTTCACAGTTTTCGTTACCGCGTCTCGTGGATCGGTGATGAACTGGTCGTCTGTCAGGTCGTCTTCCGTCCCGACTTGATCCGTACGGCTTATGCCATCTTCTCGTAGTGCGAGTGACTGGTCAACCAGTCCCCGAAGGGTACCGACTTGGCCGCGAAGCTCTCCGAGTTCCGTTCCCTGTCGTCCGATGTGGGACTCTTGGTTCTGGACGATTTCCAGCAGGTCTGCTGCTGACTTTCCTCGGTACTTCTCGGGTATGTCTTCTCCGTCGAGTACCGGTATTTCAGGTTGTGTTACCTGCTTTTCCGGCGGTTGAGCTTCAAGTGCCGAAAGGTCGGCTTCAGTTTCTAGCGGCTGTCCGCTATCGTCTAACTCGGGTACGATTTGTGCTGGCATGGCTTTCTCCCAATATGCGCCCGTGCCTACGGGTTGTGCAAAGTTATAGCAGTTCGTGGGTGTGGGAACCTAGTCGTAAGTGCCGTGACGCTCTAAGTTCCGCTTCTCGATTCTCTGCTTCTGTTTCCGCATCTTTTCCCACTTGTCGATGCCGGTGGTCATTCCGTCCGAGGACGCCTGACCGTTGGCAACCGATGCCGTGATTCCAAAATGCGGAGCGCCGATCATAACGGTCATATCAGAGCTACCACACTCGGGGCAATTGAGGGAGGCTAATTCCTCTTTGCTGATCCAATGTTCGGTAACTGTAAGACAATCGTTACAGCGGATATCTCGGATGATGCGCGCCATCGCCTAACGACGCCAATCTTCCGGGGATACCGGGTCATCTTCGCTATGACCCTCATCCGCGCCTATCTGTCCGGTCTTCACGAGGAATTCCGTATGGATAAGGTCTGGAAGGTGTACCAGAATGCGGTAGTAGACGCTGAGAGCACCTTGGGTGCGCCCGAGCATTTGTTCACCTACAACGTTGTGGTACGAGTTCTGGAGGCCTTCGATCTCCGGGTTGAACCGGGTGACGATATCCCGCCAGATTGGACCGTGGAAGAATTGCTCCCACCGGTCGAGTTCTTGTACTTGGTCGCCCGTGAGGGCGGCTCGATCAATCGCTATCTTTCCCACTGTTTCCCCCTTGTGGTTTGTTCGCGTCTGCCATGACCTTCATCATGGAAACGTCAATTTGTCGGGCGAACTGGCGGACTTCTTCGAGTTCCTTCATCAGTCGTGCGACCTCGATCTGCTGCCCCGCAGCGTCGAGTTGCCCACTGCGCTCCATTTCCTTGATCTTGGCAATGTTCACGAAGATATCGGATTCGAGCTTCTTGGCTTCAACCGAACGCTTCACCGCGTCCTGTTGGGTAAGCTGTACTTTCGCCGCCTGCTCCTGTACCTGTAGCTGTGCTACCTGCTGCTGGAGTTGCACCATCTGCTGCTGCACCGGGTCGGGTTGTGCGTCCGACTTGAGCGCCTGCGCGATCTCTGCCTTGTAGGGAGAGGCGCTGTTGTCGAAGATCGCCTGAATGAGTACATTCGAGGTCGTCGGCTTGCCTTGCGCGTACTGCAACAGACTCGTCATCTGGTTCTGCTCGATCTCCCGTGCCACGATACCGAGGGTACTGGACACGCGGAAGTTGAAGTCCTGCGGGTAGTTCGTCGTGTCGTAGTCCATCCGACGCCACACGATCTTCTGGATCAGCGGGTTCAGGAAGCTATTGGTTATGGTCCGAAGCGCTCGCTTGGACCTCTTGACGAACGTGCCTGCAATTAGCGAGGTACCGGTTGCGGTTTCGTTTCGACGGTTTGCCTCCAGCGGGGTTGCAGTGTCCATCGCACCAGTTCCCATCTGAACCATCCTCTCCATTTCCGAGGTCTGCGAAAAACTTGCAGGGTCCAAATTCGGGAACGCCATTGGGTGTAACGCTTCTTTTGGCGAACTGTTGGTCAGCCATACCTTCCCCGGTCGTACGCGAAGGTCGAAACCACGAGGGAGGGCGGTCTGGTCCGCACCAAGCATCGGGTTTGCGATGAGCGCCATAACATCCATACGGGTACGGATTTCGGCGTCGAGTGCCTTCTGTGGATTGTAGCCCTTCTCCATGACGCCCCGACCCCAAAATCGGCCCGGTACGCGCTCGAACGGCGCGGCTACGATGCTGCGGTCGTTGTGGATGAAGGGGTTTTCGATTGCCCTTCCTTGGGCCTTCTTATCGAAGATGGTGACGATGGCTTCCACCATTTCACCGTCGTCGTCCAATTCTCCCCGAGAATCCGCCGTACTGGAGGTCTCGATCTCTGCTGCCGCCAGTGCATCTACTATGCGCGGCTTGGGTGCGTTTGCCGGGAGAAGCCTTTTTGGTACAAGCCCGTGGTACTCTGTGACGAGTACTTGGTTGGGTTGGGAGGCAATCAGG
>CEPZ01209617.1_pt1 | contig 14701 bp, 18 predicted proteins | sample 530461 | NCBI WGS metagenome assembly CEPZ01 (sample SAMEA2620106, study PRJEB7988) | marine metagenome | isolation source: saline water (ENVO:00002010), including | reverse complement strand
AAAAAAAACAAACTCATCCCTATATGCCTCTTACTTTTTCTCACTTGACTTTTAATATATATTGGTGTATTATGTTTTACAATTTTAAATAAATTTTCAATTTTTTTGGAGGAGAGGTAGGGATGAGATGAAAAGTGGATATAAAATTACAGTAGTGGGGCAGTACTATGTACATGCCGGAGAAAGAAGAAAGACTCTAAAATCTTATCGTTTTGCCATAAATTTACCTTCAATGGATTGTGCGTTATCTGTTATAAAGAATAAGATTTTAGATACCGTCTTACCGAAGTTATATTCTGACTATGCAGGGTACAGGACACATGACATAGTGGATGTAGAAGCTTTTGGAGATATAGCACCTGCGAAAGCGGAGTTATGGCAGATGAACAGGGCTACTATTATAAGTTACATACAAGAAAATGAGCTCCCGGTTCTTGAAGAGATATATGAAACTTTAATGGAACTTAGGCAAGCGGTGGAGATGGCGGAAGCCGATCCTGACAGGTTTAAGAGAGTGCAGGAGGAGAAGGAAAAGGATTTCAAGTTATTAGGTGAATTAAGATCTTTAAATCCTGAATTATTTCCAGAAGCCGATACAAAATCGGCAGAGGTTGAAGGGGAAGCAGTTCCTACCAGTTCTTGGAAAGCCGACAAGGAAGTTGAGAATAAAGCTAAGAAGGAAGATGTATTGGCTGATCTTTTAGCTTGATTGGGGAGAACAAATGCAAAAGGGTGGTTTTAAGACTTTGCTTATTGTGCGTTTCCGGGTACAGCCTCAAGATGGAAAGTGGTTTGTTTTATCTGCACCACTTGTATATGTATCGGAAAGTGGTACGGAATATGTTGTGCCTGTTGGCGTTAATACTGATTTTGCCAGTATTCCTCGTGGACTCAGGTGGTTAATTCCAAGAGTAGGAAAGCATGGTAAGGCTGCTGTATTACATGATTATTTATGTGAATATGGTGTAGTTCCCAGAAAGAAAGCAGACAGGATATTTTTAGAAGCTATGAAAGCATTGGAAGTCGGGTGGTTAAAAAGACGAACAATGTATTCTGCTGTTGCTGCTTACACTACATTAATGAGGAAAAAATGAACGAAGTTGCGAACTATGAGACTTTTATAACTTGGGAAGATGGGATACCAAGAGTTGAGCTCCGGCAGATGATAACGAAGGAAGTATTGGTAGATCTTCCAGTTGCAGCTCTTTCGCTTCCGTATGAAAGATCGGAGAAGGATGTATTTCTGGAAAAGGATTCGGAATTTGAAGGAATGACAAATGCCGAAGTTATGAATGTTCGTCTTGCCAGAAACGCTGCAAAAGGAGACATGGATGCTATTAAAACTTTACAGGACAGAGTTCTTGGTAAACCCAAGCAGCAGATTGAATCCAGAAGTATTACTGAGACTTACACGCAGTATCTTGAACGGTTGGCAGCAGCAGAAGAAGAAAAGAATTTAACTGAAAGTATTGTTGAGGAAATCTGTTAAATGAAAATAGAAATATTTAAAGGCAGAGACAAAAAGTGGAGGTATCGTGCTGTAGCAGCTAATGGTGAAATAATGTGTACAAGCCAAGCTTATAAAGGTGGTAAGGGTGCTGCAAAACGAGGAGCTACATCTTTGTTACGAGGTATAAAAAACAAGTGCACTATTGTTATACCTAAACTCTTACTTTGTGGTGTACTACTAGGACTTACTGGTTGCGTACCTGTACTTGTTGCAGGGATTGGTGCAGTCGGAACGGTAGTTGCTGCGAAAAAGAAATATGAAGGAGATGTAGTGAAAGCGGAAAAGATTGAAGCTTATGGTGAAGCTGCTATGGAGAGTCTGGAAGAGATTAAGGACAAGATTAAAGTTATTAATGAATAATGACAAATGCTACTAGGATACACGATCTTTTACAGAGCAATCTTCCTTTCTTTGCACGAAATACTTTAAAGATTAAGAACAAAGAACACGGTACAATAATACCATTTGTTTTTAACAGGGCACAGGAATATCTACATTCCAGAATAGAAAAGCAGATTGCGGATAAGGGAAGAGCGAGAATAATAATCCTGAAGGGTAGACAGCAGGGGTGCAGCACCTATGTTAGTGCTCGTTTCTATCATAAATGCACAAGGCATAAGGGAAAGGCTGTTTTTATTCTTTCCCATGAATACCAAACTACGAACAAACTTTTTGCAATGGTAGACAGGTTTCAACAGCATTGCCCCGATGCTATTAAGCCACATACTGATGTCTATAATAATAAGCAGATTAAATTTGATCGTCTTGATAGTGAATACACTACAGGAACAGCAGGTAATGAAGATGTGGGCAGGGGTGGAACTTTGCAGTATTTTCACGGATCAGAAGTAGGCTTTTGGGAAAATACCGATGGGATAGAGACAGGGATCATGCAATCTATAGCGGATGTAGATAATACAGAAATTATTCTTGAGTCTACAGCTAATGGTATGGGTAACATGTTTCATAGGAAATGCATGTCAGCCATGCGAGGAGAGGGAGATTATGAACTTGTTTTTATCCCTTGGTTTTGGCAAAAGGAATACAGAAGAGAAACCGATGATAATTTTACTCTGACTGATGAAGAGATGGATCTGAAGAATTCTTTTGATCTTGAAGATTCTCAAGTTTATTGGCGAAGGGTAAAGATAGAGGAATTTGGAACAGAGTGGAAATTCCGGCAGGAGTATCCTATGACGGTACAGGATGCTTTTGTTACTAGCGGTACGAGTCTTGTTAATGGCGATGCTATTATTAAAGCCAGAAAAGCCAAGTTTATAGATAATACAGCACCACTTATATTGGGTGTAGATGTTGGCAGAGAACAGGATAGAACGGTTATCTTACCACGAAAAGGAAGATGTGTTCTTCCTTATACTGTATTTGATCCTAAAACTGAAGGGCTAGTACGACAAACGACTATTGCTTCCCGATTAGCGAGGATAATAGAAAGACAGAATGTAAACAAGATATTTATTGATGTTGCTAAAGGTTATGGCATTATTGATATTCTGGTTGCCGATGGATTTGCAGATATAGTGCGTGGAGTATTCTTTAATGAAGGGGCAATTGAGAATGATAAGTATGCAAACAAGCGAGCAGAAATGCATATCTTAGCAAGAGATTGGATAGAATCAGAAGCAGTTTCTATTCCTGATATAGATGAATTTGAAGTAGATATTGCATCCATTCCAGATTATAAAGAAACAATGAATGGACTTGTTCAAATGCCTTCTAAGAAAGATATTAAGAAAGTTTTAGGGAGATCGCCAGATCTCTGGGATGCTTTTATCTTGACTTTTGCATATCCTGTTGCTACTAATAATCGTAGTGGTGGTACAAGACTTAGAAAGATTAAAGGGAAGAGTCCATTAAAAACTTTAAATAGAATTAATAAAGAACCCGGAGAGGTTACTACTAATTCAATAACTTCTGTTTGGGGATAAGGATTTTTATATGACACGATTATTAAAAGAACTTTTACCAACATTTGAATATAGTCATAATTATCCTAATTTATTACCTATTGCAACTTACTTTCTAGGTAAAAGTCATGGAGCTAAAAAAAATAGAATAGCTCCAATGCCTACTTTACCAAGTGTTGATACTGATACTGATGCAGAAACAAAAAAGACTGCAAAAAGGGCTACTATGTCTTTAAAAAAGACAGGAGCTAGAGGTTTATCACAAGTAAATTCATCTTTAACTGATGAAGAAGAAGAAAATATAGGTCGTAGTAAAATACTTGTTTAAATATAAATTATAAAGGAATTTAATATGTCAAGTGTTGTTCGTGCGGTTGTTAGTGTTTTTAGACCACCACCAAAACCAAAACCACCTCCGCCTCCGCCTCCGCCTCCAGAACCAGTAGCGGTTGCAGAAGAACCAGAAACAAAAGCAGCGGTTAAGGTTGCTGCTGCATTAAAAAAGACAGGTGCAGCCGGAATAAAGGGAGAAGGAAGAGAATCATTTAAACAACTTGTTTAATTATTACTTTTATGGATGAATCTGACGATTTAATAACTAATTACATTATCTTAGTTTTTCTTTGTGGTATGATAGGATGGTTAATATGGAAGCATACAGGTACTGAAGAAGGACAGATTGGTGCTTTATATTGGGCAGGTGTGGCTACTCCTTTATTATCACAAATAACGAAGAAAGTGTTTAATTTAATAAAGAAAAATTAATATGGCTGAAGCAATACGAATTAGTAAAGTTGGTGCAATAAAGAAAAAGCTTAAAATATTAAAGAAAAGAAAAGAACCTTGGTTACCTCATTATCAGTTATTAGGCGAATTTATTAATAATAGAAAACAGAATTTTACTGAAGCTAATGAACCGGGTGCTTTTCTTACTAGAGAACTCTTTGATAATACAGCAGCAAAAGCTGCTGAAACAGCTTCTTCTACTATTCTTGCTGCATTGTTTCCTAGTGCTGCCCAATCTTTTGAATTAATTCCGGCAAGAGGAGTGGATGATACTGAAGAGCATAGAGAATATATGCGATTTATTACAGAGGAAGCAATATCTGTTATGGATGATTCACGCTCTGGTTTATCTGTTGCTTTAACAGAGATGATGCTTGATGATGTTGTCTTTGGTACTGTTGGTTTAGGAATTTTTAAAACAAAAAAGAACAGCCCTCTTCCTATTCGTTATGTATCGTGGGATGTAAAAATGATGCATATAGATGAAGATGAGAATCATTTTGTTGATACGGTTATTAATGAAAAAGAAATGACTGTCAGGCAAATGGTACTTGAATATGGTTTAGAAAATCTGAGTGCAACTAATCAAGAAAAGTTTAATAATGGTCAGGAAACAGATAAAGTTACTGTTATTCATGCTATTGAACCTCGTATAGATGGTAGTAAGACAAAATTTGGCAGTAAAAATAAACCTATATCATCTATTCATTTTGAAGCAAAAAGTGAGAAGATATTAAGAGAAAGTGGTTTTGATGAAATGCCAGTTCTTGTTACTCGTCTACGCAAAGCGATGGGCGAAGTTCAAGGAAGATCATTAGGAATGGCTGCTCTTCCTGATATTATAGAACTTAATGTAGTTTGGGAGACTCTAACTGTAGCAGCTGAAAAACAGGCAGATCCACCTTTGGCAGTATTAGCAGATGGTGATCTTGGAACTACAACTATTGATACAAGTGCCGGAGCTATAAATGTTTTTAATATTGCACAAAGAACTGGAATCGCAAAACCTATAATAGAACTTACAACAGTAGGAGATCTTCAGCCTTTAGTTTTAATGGTAGAAAAACTTACTGAAGCAATAAGTAATCATTTTATGATTGACAGGCTTCTTGATCTTAATAACGAAACTCGCATGACTCTTGGTGAAGCGAATATTCGTAATGAACTTAGAGGTCAATCATTAGGTGCTCTTTTTACAAGAAAGAAAGCGGAAATTTTTAATAATTTAATTGAGAGAACAATAAATATTCTTTTTGAAGATGGAAGATTAGGAGTTATTAGCGGATCACCAGAAGAAGAAGCTTATTATGCACAAGGTGTAGAACCTATAGTTATTCCTGATCAGTTAGTTGAAAAATCAGCTAATGGTGAAGAGATATTTAAAATTAAGTATATTTCACCTGCTGAAAGATCTATAAAAGCTGAAGAGGTTCAAGGTAATATAGCAACATTAGAAATTCTTAATCTAACTGCCCAGATAAATCCTGAATCTATTGATAATGTTGATCTTGATGCTCTTATCAGGCGTACTTCTGAATTAACTGGAGCATCAAAAGAAATGATACGAGGACTTGATATTGTTGAAGAATTAAGAGAAATGAGAGCAGCACAAGCAGCTCAGCAGCAACAATTGGAAACCACAAGAGAAGCTTCTGAGATTTCTAGAAATTTTGCTCAAGCTCAAGCAACTATGAATAATGTAAATAATCCGAATCAGAAGAAGGAATGATTTTAACACCAAAAGAGAAAGCAGCAAAAAAAGCCAAACAAGCTAAATTAGCAAAAGAAGCAAATGATAAATTAAAAGCCATGTTTGATGCAGTTGCTGCTACAGAAGATGGAAGAAATCTTTTTAAATATTTTATGGAACTTTTAGGATTCCATAAAAATACAGTTACTATGAATCCAACAACAGGAGAAATAAATAAAGAAATATCAGTTTATTTAGAAGCTCGCAGGAGTGTTTATTTAGATATGCGTACAAATATTTCAGATAGATATTTAAAAAAGATAGAATTTAAATAAGGAGAGGCAGGTTATGGCAGATACTTTACAAGAACAAACAAATGTTTCAACAACAGTTCAGGCACATACAACTGCTGTTGAATCAGAAAAAGAAGGAAATGGTTTTGTTGTTCCAGAAGCTTATCGGGATAAGCCGTATATGAAAGGTATAAATAGTGAAGAGTCTTTATATAAGGCTTTTGATGGTGCACAGAGTTTAATAGGAAAACAAAAAATTACTTTTCCAACTGATGAAACTTCTGATGAAGATAGATTAGCTTTTAATTTAGCAGCAGGTATGCCTGAGAAAGCTGAAGATTATGTTTTTGAACGAGAACAAGGAACAGAAATTGATACAGAATATGAAAATAAAGTAAAACAGTTATTTCACAACTCTGGATTATCTAGTAAATCCGCAACAAAGTTACAAGTAGGATTTGAAAAACTTATTAATGAATTACAGGTTGCTGAAAAAACAAGATTAGATACTGAATTTAATGAATTGAGTTCAAAAACCTTTGGTGATAATTCAGATAGTATTCTTGCAGAAGCAAAAAATATTATTAAAGAAAATATACCAGATGGATTTGCAGATCATTTTACTAATTTAGATAATCAAGCATTAATTACAATGGCTGCTGTTGTTGATAAAATTAAAACAAGATATATTGACGAAGATAGTATTAATGATAGAGGAGCAAATATTGGAGCTTCTGGTGTTGATGATCTTAGGAAAAAAGGTAGAGATCTTTTAAATCATCCGGCAAGAAGCGATGCTTTTCATCCTGATCATAAAAGGATCAATGAAGAAATTAAGGAAAATTATGCAATGATTGGAAAGATGTTGACATAAAGTATCGGGTATCTGGTGACAGTCCGATGTTAATAGTTAAACTATTTGATCTAGGCTATCATAAAAAGCTAGGACACTTCCGATTTTATCAAGTCGGGCATAGTTACCGTTTTACTTTATACTTTTTATTTTACTTTGGAGATTCAAATTATGGCTAATGATAATATTGATAAAGCCTTGATCATCCAATTCAGCGATCAGTTGAGACATGAATCTCAGCAGATCAGAGCAAGATTGCGACCATATGTGCAGGTTAAGCCGATGATAGGCGATCTTTTTGCTTACGATGGATTGGGTGATGTTGAAGCGAGAGAAGTATCAGGAAGAGTACAAGCAACTGTCTTTGATGATATTGATCATCTTAGAAGGAAAATTACACGAAGAAGATTTGCAGTAACTCTTCCAATTGACAAGATGGATGATCTTGGTGTTCTTATTGAACCCCAAAGTGAGTATGCTATAGCTTGTATAAAAGCTATGGAAAGGGTTTTTGATAGAGTTGGCGTAGATGCTCTATTTGCAACTGTTTCAACCGGGAGAGATTTTGAAACAGATGTTACATTTGCATCTGACGGAGCTTTTACTGTTACAGCTACTAGCGGAATTGAATACGATGATCTTTTAACAATTCACCAAAACTGGATAGATGCTGATGTCGGAAACGATATTGAAGAAGCAATGGTTTTTGCAATTTCTGGTGATGAGCATACTGCTTTGATGAAAGAATCAGAATTAATTAGTGGTGACTTTACAAGAAATTTTGTTGTAGAAAAAGGTTCAATGGTTCAAGCTGCCGGACTTAATTTAATCAAGTTTGCTGCAAATGCAAGAGTTCCTGTTTTGCCTGTATCTGGCGGAGTAAGGGATTGTTTTGCTATAACTTCAAGAGGTCTTTGTTATGGTTTATCTCAGGATATGGAGATAACAATTAAAGACAGACCAGATCTTGTAAATGTAAATCAAGTACAAATTACTGGTATTCTTGGTGCTGTTAGGACTGAAGGAGTACATGTTCAAAAAGTTCAGACAACTGATTAATATTTTATCTACTTCAAAATTTTTTAAGGAGCAATCTAATGGCTGTACAAGACAAATATGTTAATAGCTCATTAGCTTCTCTAAAGATTGCTAATGCGGCACTTGTAAATGGAGCAAGAGTTGTTGGTATGGTGGCTACAGAAGAACTTGCCGTTGCCGATGATGATACTTCTGTTTACAGGTTTTTTAAAGGTGTAAGTGGGAATTTAATTCCCATTGACATTAAAGTTTATTGTGATGCTATAACTTCTGGTACTGATTTTGATCTTGGACTTTATAATCAAACATCACCTAATGGTACTGATGGAACAGTAATTGATGCAGATGCTTTTATGGATGGACAAACTATGGCTGCTGCTATTACAAGGGGTGGAGGTACTTCTGCTCAAGATGAAGCTGTTGATGGTTTATCTGCCGTTGATATTGCTGATCTTGAAAAGAAGATCTATGAGCATGCCGGACATACAGTTAATACTGCAAAGCAAGGTTATGATATTGCTTTGACAGCAAATACTGTTGGTGCAGCAGCAGGTACAATTACTATTATAGCATTATTTCTTGAAGGATAATGTTACTTTTTACTTTAAAGCGGTGCGATGTTAATAGCATCGTATCGCTTTAATTTTTTCTGGAGATAGTATGAGTTCAACAGCAACTTCAAAAGTAGATATTTGTAATCTGGCAATGGATCATATGGGTGGAGGAATTATTGTTAATATTGATACTCCGACTACTGAACAAGAAATAAAATGTGCTCGTTGGTATGATGTTACTCGTAGAGCTTTATTAAGAGCTCATCCTTGGGGTTTTGCCAAAGCACGAGCTGCTATTTCAAGAGATACTACCGATCCTACACATAGTTGGGCAGATGCTTATAATTTGCCTAGTACTCTTGTTAGATTAAATTTTATTGGTGACGATAGCATTATGGATTATAAAGGAAAATATGTTCTTGAAGGTAAACAACTTCTTTTAGATAATAGCGGAGCAACATCTATTAATATTGGCTACACAGTAGATGAAACTGATGTCACCAAATTTGATTCTCTTTTTATTGATTTACTTGCAGTTGAAATAGCTTGGAGAGTTTCTTTTGCATTTAATTTAAAACCTTCTCTTAAAAAAGAATTAAGAGAAGCTAGAATAGAATTACGAGGAGAAGCTAAAGCAGTAAATAGTCAGGAACGACCTCCAATAAGAATTCAACGAAGTAAATTAAGAGAAGCAAGACAGAGAATGACTTCTAATGTAGCCGGAACGGATACAATATTTGACAGTTAGTAATATTATACAAAGTGATTTTTCTGCCGGAGAATTAAGTCCGAAAATTCATGGGCGGTTTAATTTAAAACTTTATAAGCGTGGTCTTGAACTTTGTGAAAATTTTATTGTAGAACCTCAAGGTTCTGCTCGTTATCGTTCAGGTTCAAGATATGTTAATCATACTAGACTGAATCGGATTGCTAGATTTATGCCTTTTCAGTTTAACGATGAACAGGCTTACATGCTTGAATTCACAGCATTATATATGCGTGTATTCAGGAATGAAGGAGCTGTTCTTGAAAATAGTGTAACTATAACTGGAGCGACTTCTGCTGATCCTGTTGTCGTTACTGCAACAAGTCACGGTTATTCCAATGGTGATGAAGTTTTTATTTCTTCTGTTGGCGGTATGACAGAAATAAATGGAAATTTTTATTTAGTTGCCGATAAAACTGCTAATACTTTTGAACTTACTGATGTAGATGGTGATGATGTAGATGGAACAGGTTTTACAACCTATACCTCTGGCGGAACTTCTGCAAAAGTTTTTGAAGTAGCTACACCTTATTTAGAATCTCAATTATTTGAATTAGATTTTGATCAAAATGCTGATGTCTTAACTGTTACCCATACTAAACATGATATAAGAAATATTACTAGAACTAATCATCATGTATGGACAGTATCCACTTTCTCCCGAACTGAAGATCCTTTCCCTAGTCAAGCAATAACAGGTATTACTCAAGCCAATCCCGGTGTTGTTACTTATTCAGGAGCTGATTCTTATGCAAATGATGATTATATAACAATACAAGAGGTAGTTGGTATGACTGAAGTAAATGGAAATTCTTATATAATATCTAGTGTAGATACAGCAGCAAATACTTTTGCTCTTACTGATTCTTCTGGAACAAATGTAAATACTTCAGGATATACTGCCTATTCTTCTGGTGGTAAGATTGGTGATTATCCAAAAACAGTTGGTTATTATGAAGGTAGAAGATTTTATGGTAATACTTTAACTCTTCCTGAAACCTTTTGGGGATCTCGTGCACCTGATTCATCTACTGATGGGCTTCCCCGATATACAGATCACACTTCTGGTACAGATGCAGATCATGCAGTTAGTTTTACAATAGCTCCTTCATTTGAAGGAACAGTAAATGCGATTCAATGGATTGCCGGAATGACTGATTTTTTAGGTTTAGGTACATTTGGCGGTATTAATAAAGCAACAGGTACTGGATCTAATGATCCCATTGCTCCTGATAGTATAAATGTTAAACCTTTATCTGATGTAGGTTGTGAAGCTATAAATCCAATACCTAGAGGGAAAATTATTATTTATGTTCAAAGAGGTAAATTAAAAATACGAAGTTTGGAATATGATATTTTTTCAGAAGCATTTTCACCTATTGATAGAAATTTTACTGCTGATCATATTTCTGAATCTGGATTTGTTCAGGTAGCTTTTCAGGATGGTGATCCTGATCTTCTATGGGGTGTTTTAACAAATGGAAAACTTGCAGGATTAACTTTTAAAACAAGTGAAGATGTTTCTGGTTGGCATAGACATGTTTTAGGTGGTACAGATGTTAAAGTTTTATCAGTTGGAGCAATGACTTTACCTGATAGTTTTGATCAACTTTGGTTAATAGTTGAAAGAACAATAAATAGTCTAACCAGAAGATATATAGAATTTTTTGAAGATGAACCTATTATTCCAAAAAGATCTAATTTTATAACAGGAGACACTAACGAAACTACCGATGATAATACTTTTAATAATGCTATGTTTGAAGCACAAAAAGGATATATGCATTTAGATAGTGCCTTATCTTATGATGGCACGACTGCCGGAAGTAATGCTAGTGCTTCAGTAACACCTGCCTCTTCTGCGGAAGCTACTGGTGTTACTTTTACGGCAAATGCTGCTGTTTTTTCAGCAAGCGATGTAGATAGAGAAATTTGGAAAAAAGCTATTGATGGTGTTGGAGAAGGAAGAGCAGTAATAACATCTTATACTTCTACAACAGTAGTAGAATGTACTATTATTAAAGCATTTGACAATACTTCTGCTATGGCAGCCGGAAATTGGTATCTTACAACAAATAGTGTTTCTGGTCTAGCTCATTTAGAAGGAGAAACTATTACAATTATAACTGATGGAGCAGAACATCCTTCTGGTAATACTGTTACTGATGGTTCTGTTACATTAGATTATCAAGCCAGTACTATTCATGTTGGTTTAGGATATAATGGAAGAATTATGACTTTGAATTTAGAAGGTGGAAATGTAACTGGAGCAGGACAATCTAAACCAAGTAGAGTAGTAAAACTAAATCCCAGATTTTTTAATACAGCTCGTGCACGATTTGGTACTGATTTTTATAATTTAATTGAAGCTGTTTTCAGAGATACTGCCAGTTCTACTAATAGACCACAGCCTTTATTTAGCGGTGTACCTAAAACAGATATTGTTTTTCCGGCAACATGGTCAAAAGATAAAAGAATTATTGTTGAACAAACACATCCTTTACCCTGTATTATACAATCACTTGATATTTTTATGGAGGTATCGGATGAATAGAGAAGTGACTTTATTAGATTTTAAAATTGATGATCTTGATAATATGAATATTTCTTTTGAAGAAGTAGGAGATATTAAAGCTCTTAAAGATAATCTTTTTAATGTACTTAAAACTGGTGATGCCCGATTAATACAATATAATGATAAAACTATAGCTGCTATGGGTTATTATAGCACCTATTCGGGTGCTTGTGAACTTTGGGTTATTCCAAATTTACCTATTGTTAATAAAGGGGTTTTAGGAATAACTTTAAAACATGCATTAGATGAATTTGTATTATCTCAAAATTTTCATAGAATACAAGCAACAGTATTAAAAGATGATCCTAGTGAAGAATTCTTAACAAAATTAGGATTTGAAAGTGAAGGAATTTTAAAACAATATGATGCCCTAAAGCGTGATTATAGAATGTGGGCGAGGATACAACTATGAGTGTAGTTTTTGGTATTGCTTCTGGAATAATGTCTATAGCCGGAGGTATAGCACAAAAAAAGGCTTATGAAAATGAAGCAGATGCTACTAGACAACAAGGTCAGCTTGCATTAGCCGAAGCCCAAAGAAATGCTGTTACAAAAGCAAAAGAGAATAATGCATTATTAAAAAAGAACGCATTAGCTTATATGAAAGCAGGTGTTTCTTTGGCAGGTTCTCCATTTCTTTCATTAACCGAACAGAAAAAAGAAAATACAAAAGAAGAACAATCATATTTAGATAGTGGATATGCTTATATGCAATTACAATATACCAAAGCTCAATCACTTGAAAATCAGGGAAGAGCAGCCATGATAAGTGGTATAGCACAAGGTACAGCAACAATAGGTACATCTTTAGCAGCAGCAGGTAAATAATTTTTGGAGATTTTATGGGTAATTATAATATTCAACCAGTAAAATATAAGTATGAACAATCTAGTTTACATGGTACACCCGGTGTTGATAAATCTGGAGCTATGCTGGCTAAAGGACTAGGACAAGCTTTTACTACATTACAAAATCATTTTCTTAAAGAAGAAGCGGTAACTAGAGAAATAGAATCAAATAAGCAAGCTCAAAATATTGATAGTAAAGCAAGAGCAGGTATAGCTGAAAGACAAGCTGAAGCTAATGGTGATCCAACTATAGGAACTAGCGATTCTATGGATATTCAACGATCATTTTATGATACTTTTATTCAAGCTGAGATTGATAAAATTTCTAATAGAAAACTTAGACAACAAACTAAAAAAAACTTAATCGGGAAACGAGGTGCTATTTGGACAGGTGTCTCTAAATGGGGTATTAAAAGAGAAGCAATTAAAGCATTAAACTCCAGTACAGAATTATTAAATGAGATAGCCTATAATGCAGAATACATAGAAGATCTTGATGAATTAGAATCATCTGATGGACTTGTACAACAAGCTCTAAAAGCAGGACAGCTTGCTGCTCCTTTATTAAGTGATAAAAATAGAAAAGAAATTTTATATGCTTCTCGGACTATGGCATATCGTGGGTATATTACAGGTAGAAAAAGAGATAATCCTCTTACAGCTTTAGAGGAATATGTTACAAAACTTCAAAAGCATTTTGATCCTGAAGATAATACAAGAATTCTCAAAGAGCTTAATAATGCTGTAAAAGGTCTTGATGATACAGTAAATATGTCGCTTTTATATGCCCGAACTTCATGGGAACAAGAGATAATAAAGCCACTTTTTTTAAATGATAATCCTAAACAGATTTTTGAAATATACAATGATCTAAAAGAAGAAGGTAAACTTACTCAAGCTTTAGCAAGAAATATTGAAACATTGTTTAAAAATGCCGGAAAGAATAAAAAACTTTCTGAAAATTTTAGGTTAGATCTTACTGCTGATATTATAGCTGATTTTAAAAATCTAAAAAAAGACATAGAAAAAGGTATTTTTCCCGGTCTTGAAAAGCTAGAAATATTACAAAATAAAATATTTCAGGCTACTCCTTTAATAATATCTAGAACAAAGGCAGCAGAAATGATGTCGGTTTTGTCTCCTCCTACTAAACAAGAATTACTTCAATATGTTCAAAATCCGCCCGGATGGTTGAGAGATTTAAATCCATTTAGCGAAAAAAGAACTATGGAAGCTTTTGATGATAAACATACATATTGGAAGTTATATTTTCCTAATGTAGATTTTAAAACTGGTAAATTTGATATACAAGCAGAACAAAAAATGAAAGTTAAATCTTCTTTTAAAGGTATTTTAGATGCAGCAGGTGTTATGTGGCTGGGTTTTACAGGAGTATTTAATAGACATGTAAATACTGCTGTAGCAGGTTTAGATAAAGTAGAAACATATGTAAATGCTTTAAAAAATTATGTTCCTAAAATACATCATGATGAAATTAAAGTGCAAATGGCAAATGCACTTTTATCAAAATATGCTGCTTGGCGTAATAATCCTGAAAATCTTATCGGTGAAATGAATATGAGTCATGTTGATGAAATGTTAGACGATATAATTAATTCAGACTTTATGGAAGGTAAGATAAAAATTCCCGATGAGGGTTTACCATTGCTAACTCCAAATGGTAACAAAGTAAAAGTAATGCCAAACGGTAAAATAGAACCAATACATGATATTGTATTACCAAAAGGATATACAAAAGTCAAGGTAGGAAGCAAGCCAGCAAGATAAAATGATACTAAATATATTATGAGAAATAAAGAAAATTTAATGTCTGAAACAGAATCATCTTCATCAGCTGAAGCT
>CEPZ01007581.1_pt1 | contig 14739 bp, 17 predicted proteins | sample 530461 | NCBI WGS metagenome assembly CEPZ01 (sample SAMEA2620106, study PRJEB7988) | marine metagenome | isolation source: saline water (ENVO:00002010), including | reverse complement strand
AATGGTATACTGATTAGTGACAATATACAACAAATTAAAGATATTTTGCCCACACACTTAGTAGAGATCGTGGATACTCCTAAAGAAATGGTTAATAAAATTAAATTTTATATTTCTATGGATAATGATGAGCGAGAAAGCGTCAAGAACAAAAACAGAGATTTGATTCTAAAAGAACATTGTTATACAAATAGGGTACAAACACTGTTGACACTTTAATATAATGTGTTATATTGTATTATGATTATTTTTATTGACATTGACGAAACTATTTGCACCTCCCCTCCAGATCGAAACTATTCTAATGCTACACCAATTAAGGAAAACGTTGACAAAGCCAATGCTCTTTATGAAGCCGGAAATACCATTGTTTATTGGACTGCAAGAGGTACGACCACTGGAGTAGATTGGAGAGCAATAACCGAGGATCAGTTTGCAAGGTGGGGCGTAAAATATCATGATCTCAAATTTGGAAAGCCATATTATGATCTTTTCATCGATGATAAAAACATGAATACAAGAAATTGGAAATGAAGGTTACAATAATTATACCCTGTTATAACGCCGAACAATGGATATCAGAATGTATTCAATCGGCTCTCGCACAAACATATCACAACACAGAGATTATTTTTGTTGACAATGAAAGCACAGATAATAGCTATCAAATAGCCAAAGAGATACAAGAAGACAATCCAAGATTACAAGTATATACAACTCCAAATCGATATAGACATTCTTGGGAAGAGCCTGTTTATAAAGCTTTAAGCAAATCTACCGGTGATTATTTCACAATGCTAGCAGCAGACGATTATATCGAAAAGGACTATATTGAGAATATAGTAAAAATAATATCAGCCGCCCCGGATAAGATAAAAATATTACAGACACCAATAATGGGAGTTAAAGGTGACAAGGAACAGTTTTTAGGTGAAATAAAACATGCCTATAATAACCTTGATGAATTTAAATCGCTTTTATTTACAAAGTGTCCTGTAAACACACCAAGCATTGTCTATAAAAAAGAGCTACATGATAATGGCGTTATCCGTTGGAACTCCAAGGACTACTTGGGAGCATCAGATTACGATTTATATTTTAATATTGCTGATCATGGCTTATTCATTTATCCTTATCCGAAGTGGATAGGGTATTTTTATAGATGGCATCCGAATCAAGCCACCTGGGGGATGCACAAAGAAGTCACAAATTATGATAAAACAATACAAGACTACTGGAAAAACAAATGGAAGATATAAATCTTATAAAAAGGATTTTAGATATTTCGTATAAAAATAAGCTTTCTCATTTAGGAAGCTACTTTTCAAGTGTCGATATTATCGATCAAATCTATTCTCAAAAGGAGGAGAATGATATTTTTATTTTATCTGCTGGACACTGTGCGACTGCATTATATGCTGTGATTGAAAAATATTACGGTATTGATGCAGAACACCTGTTTAATAAACACGGTGGTCATCCACATCGCGATGAAGATAATAGGCTTTTTTGTTCTACTGGTAGTTTGGGTAGCGGCATTACAGTTGCAATTGGTCGGGCATTGGCAAATAAAAACAGGACAATTCATTGTTTAATAAGTGATGGCGAGTGTGCGGAAGGTAGTGTCTGGGAGTCCTTAAAGTTTGTTTACGAAAATAACTTGAAAAACATTAAAGTATATGTGAATGTCAATGGATATGCCGCTTACGACATGGTAGACACTCAATATCTTGTTAACAGGCTACGATCTTTTTTGCCTGACATCAATGTACATTATACTAGTGTCTGCAAGTTTCCATTCCTGCGAGGCTTGAACGCACATTATCATATTATGGATCAAAAAGACTATGAACAGGCGATTGAGCAAATATCAAAGGATTCTGAGTGAGAAAAGAATTTAGTGCAAGACTGCATTGCGAAATGGGCGCAAATGAAGATATTGTAGTTCTTACTGGCGACTTAGGCTATGGTTTATGGGATCGAATAAAACTAGACTATCCTGATCGTTTTTTTAATTTTGGTTCCTCTGAACAACTGATGGTGGGGGCTGCATGCGGAATGGCCATGGAGGGAAAAATACCAGTTGTATATTCTATTACTCCCTTTCTTTTATATCGTCCGTTTGAATTTATTAGAAATTATGTTGATCATGAAAAAATAGCTATTAAACTTGTTGGTGGAGGCAGAAATAAAGATTATGGATATTTAGGCTTTTCTCATTGGGCAGAGGAGGATAAAGCAGTAATGAGCATATTTAAAAACATTATTGTTAAACACCCAAACTCTATTAAAGAAATGGAAGAATGCTTCGTTCTGATAAACGACAAAGACGCTCCGCTGTATATAAATTTAAAAAGATGAACATATTGATCACGGGCGCAAGTGGCTTTTTAGCACAAGAACTAATAGCCTATTTTTCACAGAATCCGCAAAACAATCTCATTCCCGCTTCTTACAAGATGCTTGATGTTACCAACACGCAGCAGGTTTCTGACTTTTTTGATGCAAAGAATATCGATATTGTTATTCATACCGCAATCAAAGGAGGAAAAAGGGGAAGAAAAGATAGTATTGACGATTTTTTTTACAACATAACGATGTTTAATAATTTATTAAATTGTTCGCACAAATATTCAACGATGTTCAACTTTGGCTCAGGTGCAGCGTTTGATCGGAATAACAATATCGAGTTTGCTAAAGAGAACGATGTCCACAATTGTTATCCTCAAGATTATTATGGTTTATCAAAAAATTTAATTAGTAGAAAGATCACTGATTTGAATTCAAAGGTTTTTAATTTAAGATTGTTCGGATGTTTTGGAATATTTGAGGAAGAGCAAAGATTTATGAGGGCAGCCTTTGAAAAGACAGCAAACGGTCAGCCAATAATCATACATCAGGATAAGTATATGGACTATTTTTATGCACAAGATGTTGGAAGAGTAATCGAGCATATTGTTAGCAATCAAGATAAGAGCATGCCGAGAGACATCAACTTGTGTTACCAACAAAAATATAAGCTAACAGATATTGCAAATAAAATTATTTATTTGACAGAAAGCAAAAAACCAGTTATAATACAAGAAAGCCATTTGGCTAATTCATATACCGGATGTGGTAAACGTTTAAGCCGAATGAATATTGAGCTAGTTGGTTTAGACAAAGGGATAGAAGGGTACATACAAAAATGAAAGTGAACAAATTAGATGAAATTTTGACTTTAGTTTCAGAATACATGGCGGAACAACAAGATGTTGAATGGCAGCCTGGAGAAGATTGGGTTTCCTATTCTGGACCCATGTTAGGGACTGACGAATACAGGGCAGCAGTGAAACAACTATTGTCTGGTTGGCTGATTTTCGGAGAAAAAGGGCGAGAATTTGAACTAGAGTTCCCGACACACTTGGGTGCTAAATTTGGAGTTTTAACCAATTCGGGTAGTTCTGCCAATTTATTGATGGTTGCTGCTCTTAAATCTAAAAACTTATATAATCTTGCCGAAGGCTCTAAGATTTTAACCCCTGTAGTGTGCTTTCCAACCACCATCAACCCAATTATCCAAAACGGATTCACACCAGTTTTTGTTGATGTAACGCTGCCTGATTTAAATTTAGACTTGGATCAGGTGGAGAAGATTTTGGAAGCCGATGCAAATAAAAGCATTAAAGCGATTATATTTGCTCATGTTTTGGGCAACCCACCTAATATGGACAGGCTGATGAGGATTGTAGAAAAATATGATCTTATTTTGTTAGAAGATTGTTGCGATGCACTTGGTTCTACTTACGATGACAAGAAACTTGGTTCGTTTGGTAATATTTCTACATGTTCATTTTTCCCCGCACACCACATGACAATGGGAGAGGGCGGTTTCATTGCCACGAATGATCCCAAGACCCGAAAAGTAATTGCCAGCTTACGAGACTGGGGACGCGCTTGTTATTGTAATACCAAAAAACCGGGCAATGTCACTGCCGGAACCGCTTGTGGCAATAGATTTAGAAATTGGCTTCCTGGCATGAAAAATACAACATATGACCATCGGTATGTTTTTGATGAAATTGGCTATAATGTAAAGCCGTTAGATTTGCAGGCAGCGATAGGACTGCAACAGATTAAGAAGCTGCCAGAGCTAGATGCTGCCCGTCGTAAGAACTTTGAGAGATTAACGGAGATATTTCAGCCTTACGCAGAATATTTTCATTTGCCCAAAGCAACAGAGAAAGCAGACCCGTGTTGGTTCGCTTATTTATTGACCATTAAAGAGAACGCGCCATTCACAAGAGGCGAAATTGTCAACCATCTTGAAAAAGCCAAGATACAGACACGTTCATATTTTTCTGGAAATATTTTAGCACATCCGGGATATTATCATATGGCAGAAGAATATGGTGACTTGAACGAAGTTTTTCCAATTGCCAAATTGGTTACTACCAATTCTTTCTTTTTGGGCACTTATTTTGGACTAACGGAAGATAAAATGAATTATATTGAAAAAGTAGTTAACGAATTTATGGAAAGCATAAAATGAAGATTGTTTATATAACCGGCTGCTTAGGATTTATGGGCTCGTATGTCACCAAAAAAGCGCTACAACGTGGATGGTTGGTATATGGTGTCGATAAAATGACCTATGCTGCAAGACCAGAACTGCTGAAAGAATTTAAGCAATATCCAAATTTTAAATTTGAAAGATGCGACATCAAAAATCTTACAAGATTGAACGATTGTGATTATGTTATTAATTTCGCTGCTGAATCACATGTTGGCAACAGCATCATTAACAGTGATGAGTTCTTAAATAGCAACATTTTGGGCGTTAAAAACCTTCTAGATTTAGTTAGATTTAAGCCCTATAACTGTAACGACAGACCAGTTTTTTTTCATGTCAGCACTGATGAAGTTTATGGAGACATAGTTGAGGGCGCACATACCGAACTAGATGTGCTTAGTCCAAGCAACCCTTATTCGGCAGCCAAAGCTGCCGCAGACATGTTGGTTAATGCTTGGGCAAGAACCTATGATATAGACTATATCGTTTTGCGACCAACTAACAATTACGGTATTGGACAATATCCTGAAAAACTGATTCCACTTTCTGTTAAAAACTTATTAAGAGCCAAAAAAATCAGACTGCACGATGAAGGAACACCAATTCGCAATTGGTTACATGCAGATGATACTGCCGAGGCAGTAATATCTATTATTGAATCTGGTACCACAAACGAAATATATAACGTAGCTGGCGGATTTGAACAAACAAATATTGATACTGTTAGAAAAATCATTACTGCATTTAATGGTACTTCCAAAAATTGGGAAAATTATATAGATTTTTCTCATAGAGAGGGACAAGATATTCGATACGCCCTAAACGATAGAAAGCTTAAAAGCCTAGGCTGGAAGCCTAAAAAAACCTTTGATGAAGAGATCGAAAAAATCGTAGCCTATTATAAAGATAACTGTAGCTGGTAACAAATGAGACTCGAACAAAAAGATTTAATAGATAAGCACAAGAATATCCCCGCAATTATTTTTGGACATGGACCAAGTTTAGATGAGTCTATGCAAGATATAGCCTTACTACAAAATCAGCAAGATTCAATACTCTTCTCCTTAAACAATTGGTTTCAGTTATACGAAATGAGTAAAAGCCCAGACTATTGGGTATTCGCAAGCACAGTAGACACTATCGATGCGTATTCTGAACAAGTAGAAAAACATAATTCTACTATCTTATTCGCTGATACCGTAGACTTGGTTAATATTAATTCTATAGAGGAAAATTTAGATATTGATTTTTTACCATATGATCAAAGACATTTTAAAAATCATACTTGTACTCAAATTTGGCATGGCTTTCGTAAGCACTATGAGGAAAATAGCAATAATAATTTTGCAGATTATGGAAACAACACAACCATGTGGCAAGCAGCCGATGATGAGACGCAGTTTCCACCGATTCGGTGGACTCTCCCCGTAAGCGTTAATGGTGCTGCTTGTTGCGCTCGTATTCAAGACGTAGCTGTTATTGACGAGGAAGCAAGAAAATACTTCGAGCAAAAAGAGCCACTTGACTGGACACCCACTAAACATTATCGCCTAACGGTCCAAGAAGAATTACAACGGGTTTCACAACATGATGAACATTATAGTCCTGGCGATACTGTTATTTTACATGCAATCGCTTTCGCCATTATAATGGGTTGCAACCCAATATATATTGGTGGTATGGATTTAGACTATGCTGGTGGATATGTAGGGGGAAACCCAGCACCATTTGATGTTGAGGATGTCTGGAATAAACAACAATCCAACTTAATCAATGATTTAAGAATATTAAATGAATCTGCAAAAAACCGAGGCATACAAATAATCAATTTACAACAAAAAGCTTGGTATGGACAATTTGCATCCTATGATTGTATTGCTGAAGACTAATTATACTCGAACTTTAAGACGAACATTGGGTAAAAGACAAAAATGAAAATATTATTAACATGTACATCTATTCAAGACGAACATCGAACAGAAGAAAACGTAGATAGCCATTACCCACTGGGTTTGGCATATTTGCAATCTTATCTTGAGCGCCACCGTCCTGATCAGGATGAATTTGTTAATCTTTATCTTAACAATACAAATTACGAGACTTGCTATAGTACCCTGAAACAACACCTAAAAGAGTTCAAACCGGACATCTTTGGCGTATCGATAATGACGCATAGTCGCGTAAGCGCCTTTAGAATGATAGAATATGTACATGAACACTATCCAGATATACAGATTGTAGTCGGAGGAATGCATGTTACCGTTATGTGGCAACAATTTGCTGAACAATATCCCTATGTTATAATAGTTCGGGGCGAAGGAGAAGAAACGTTTTATAATTTGGTTCAGGCTTTAGAGAACAAAGACCCAATTGACAAAATACTTGGACTTGCATATCATGACGGCGAGAAAGTATACACTAGCGGAAACGGTCCTTTAATAGAAGATATAAACACATTACCCTTCCCCAAGCATGAGCTATTTGTTAGCGAAGGAAAAACGATGGCAAACCTTTTAACAAGCAGGGGGTGCCCATATAAATGTAACTTTTGTGTTCTTGACTGGATGTCCAGAAGAAAGGTTAGATTCAGGAGTGGTGAAAACATTGCAGATGAAGTAGAGATGTTATTGAAAAAGTTTCCATCAATTACTACAATTTGGATCCATGACGATGCGTTTATGATCAACAAAGATAGAACAATTGAGTTTTGCGATGCAATTATTGCAAGAGGAATAAAGACTCAATTTGTTGCCAGTGCTCGCTTTCGCCCAATATCAGAAGAAGTGGTCCGCAAGATGGACCAAGCCGGATTTGCACACGTATTGTTTGGGTTGGAAAGCGGCGCTGATAATGTTATAGCAGGTATGAAAAAAGGCATTACAAAAGAGCACGTCAGATATGGGATGGAGTTGTTTGGAAAAACAGAAATGAAGGCAACCGCCTTCTTGATTGCGGGTCTTCCTGGGGAGACTGATGAAACTGTTCAAGAAACTATAAACTTTGTGCAAGAGATACAAAATATTAATTACTTGTTTTATGACGACATGGGCGTTGCTATGATGTATCCTGGCACCGAAATGTATACTATGGCTAGATCGACAGGCAAAATAAGCGATGAATATTGGTTAACGGATGGAGACGTACCCTACTATACTATAGAACATGGCGGCGTGCACAGCTATGAAAAGTTAATAGAAATGAAAGAAAAAATTCGTCAAGCGGTATCGTTACAAAATATGTTCACAACACCAGAAGGGTTTTTGATACAACGAAAACTAATTCCATCAATTCTTAAATATGCACAGCAGTTCAACATGATACAGATAAACAACATGGCTCTTCAGGCTATGATAAATGACAACTTGTTGCCCGAAGTTGCTCACGCTATCTTTTTAGGAACATCTGATAGTCTAATCAAAAAAATAGCCACTGGTTTCGAAAAAATAGTTATTGAATTGCTGTCTTCTGGCGAACATTTAAACACAGCCGAACAACGAACGCAATTTGTCACAAACTATAATCAGCAAAGAGTCAAAGACACATTAACGTTATCAGTATATGCAGACCGAAGAAAACAGGTTATAGAAAAACTATCAGATAGAGAAGATGTTGGAGATGTAGAATATATTAAAGGAACTATAAAAGAAAATAAGCCAAAAAATCTAGATTTTGATATTTCTACAAATGGTGGTGTATGACAACAAAAAAAGACCATCCACCAAGAATGATGACTTCAAAAGAAGACTACGATCATAAAAATTTAGATGATTATCTAAACGAACTACTCTCTAAATTGAATCAAAAAAAACAGTTGCCAACTAAAAAACAATAAAATAGTTCGACAAATTTAATTATTTGTGTTATACTAATTAAGTGCCCTAAAACACTATAGGTTTAATTAAGAACGCCCCCCACATAACTAAAGATAACAGGAACAAACAGATGAATACATTTATAATTGCTGAGATTGGCATCAATCACAATGGCGATTTGAAAATAGCAAAAAAACTTATTGATGGAGCAGTTACGGCTGGATGTGATGCTATTAAATTTCAAAAAAGAACACTTGAAGATGTATATGATGCTGTTGATTTAGATAGGCTGAGAGATAGTCCGTGGGGAATAACCAATAGGCAACAAAAAGAAGGTTTAGAATTCGGCAAAAACGAATATGATGAAATCAATCGGTATTGTAAAAAGAAGGGCATCGAGTGGTTTGCTTCTGCCTGGGATATAAAAAGTCAGAAATTTTTGCAGCAGTACGATTTAAAATATAACAAAATTGCCTCTGCCATGTTGACCCACATCAAGCTTCTAGAAGAAGTAGCAAAGGAGAGGAGACACACTTTTATATCAACTGGTATGAGCACATTGGAAGAAATCGATACAGCGGTAAATATATTTCGTGAATATGAATGCCCATTTGAGTTAATGCACTGTAATAGTAGTTATCCAATGCCCATTAAGGATGCGAATCTTCGAGTCATACAAACGCTTAAAGAACGATATGATTGTGATATTGGATACAGTGGCCACGAAACAGGTATTGTTGTTTGCTGTGCCGCAGTAGCTCTTGGCGCAACTTCTATTGAAAGACATATTACTTTGGATAGAGCAATGTATGGATCGGATCAAGCCGCCTCAATGGAGTTGACCGGACTAAACAGATTGGTTGAATATGTTCGTGCCATTGAAAGCGCTCTAGGAAGCCCTCATAAAACAGTTACGGAAGAAGAGCAATTAATCAAACAAAAGTTGCGACGACATTAGGTTATGAATATTAACGATTTGTTGGCTAACATATCTTATGATGAGTTTAAGGGTTTAAACGTCACTTTTATTAATATGCCCTTGCGCGAAAGCGCTATGCCAAATACGCCCCCCGAAGGTCCGCTTTTGCTGGCAGCGATATTAAGGCAATATGGTGCCGAAACGCATTTACTTGATTTCAATGCGTATAGAATTAAAGATGAGGAATCATCAAGGCGAGATTTGCCTAATGGCAGACACCTCTCTACAGACGAGGCAGAAGCCATGCTCGCCAAACACTTAGACAATAAAGGCGATCAAGATATTATAGCGCTTTCTGGTAAAATAACCACATTAAGATGGCAAGAAATCACTGCCAAACTGGTAAAAAAACATCAGCCCGATTCTTTTTTGGTAACCGGAAATGGTTTGGCAACGGAAATTAAGATGGGCTTGTTTAATTGGATTCCAGAGCTTGACGCCATAGCTCGTTCCGAAGGTGACGATGTTATTTTAGTTATAGCCAAGGATGTAAAACTTATAAAAGACAAAGGCTTTAATAATGCTATCAAATCTGGACAGCTAAGTCCGTTTTATAAAGGCGAAATTAAAGGAAAGCATCGTTTTGTTTATGAAGGAGACAGACCAAAAAATTTGGATTCAATTCCATATGGAGCTTTAGATTTGTTAGAAAGCGACCCATACGGACATAATGTCTTAGAAGATTATATTAAAATTCCTGTATGGGGAATCGCCGCAAACAATAGTTCTGCTACGCCTTTTACGATGAAGCGAAGCCTAACGACTGTTAGCAGTCGTGGGTGCCCATATGCGTGTGCTTTTTGTTATCGGGGTGCCCAAGGAGAAAGAAACTATGGAATGCGATCCCCGGAACATATCGCCAAACAAATAAGAGAATATATTGATAAATATAATTTAGACTTTATTGGCTTCCCTGACGACAACTTTGCAGTTGACAAAAGGAGAATTAAAAAATTTCCAGAAGCTTTTAAACATTATGGCGTTTCCGATATTAAGTGGGGAACACACACAAGAATGGATGAGGCAGATGAACGCGCTTTTTTAATGGCTGAAGCAGGATGTACATACATAGGCTTTGGAGCGGAATCGGCTTCGCCTCACACTTTGACAAAAATGAATAAAGGCGGCTTTATTTTAAAAAATGGAGTTACTCCTACCCGGATTAATGGCAAGCTCTATGAGTTTCCAACCACGATGGTAAATGCAATAAAAAATTGTAGAGATGTAAACATACACGCTAATTGTACTTGGATTATGGGCTATCCGGGCGAAGCGTTGCAACACCTGCAAACAAGCGTTGCTTTTATTTTGTGGCAACAGCAGTTCTGGACAGACGGTATATTACCAGAAACTGTAGAATATCAAAGATTAAACGATGGAGTTAATAAAAAAATGTTCACCGCAACTGCATATCCTGGGACAGCAATGTGGAATGTTGTAAGACCAAAATTAACTAGGCATTTTGATATATCTTTTGATAAACTTGGGCATCCTATTTGTGATGATAAGTTTCACAATTATGTGTTAGAATTAGATGATGCCACGAAGGTGCTAAACAATAAAAACGGAGAACCTGTTAATTTTGGCGAACTCTCCATGGAACAATTTTTAGAAGCCCGAGAGCACATAGACAATAACAATATTGAAAAAATATTAGAAATGTAAAAGAGAGTTTATTATGTATAGTATTGGTGATTTAGTAGACAAATTGGTAATTGAAAATTTAAAGATCTTCACTGTTAGAGATCTATTACATAGCGAAGAACTTAGCGACAAAGAGTATGTTGAATTAAATAATAAAATGAACATATTAAATCAAAATCGCAGCATATTGGCCAACCTATTAGATGACAAAGTAGAGAAAGTCGTATCCAAAAAAGAAAAGAACGTGCTTCTCAAAATCGTAAAGACGTATAATACAGAAGATGAAGTTCAGTGATTGTATAAACGAGTTCGCTTCGCTCTGGGTAGAGTGGATATCTCATAATAATATTGCTATTAGTAATGAGTACCCATATTCAATGAGAAGAGAGCACGCGCTAAAAGCAGAAAAATTATTAAACAAAAGATACAAGCTTGTCCAACACATAGACAGTTTTTTTGATAATTCTAACCAGGAGGCTAAAAAATGATATCTGTTTTTGGCTCAAGTGGCTTTATTGGAACAAGATTTTGTCAACTATACTCCAACGATGTTTATAAGATTGATAGAAACGATTATGTTCCAAAATCATCTGATGTATTATATCTAATAAGCACAATTCATAATTACAATGTTTTTGATAATCCACATTTAGACATTAATACTAATCTAAATGTTTTAATAAATGTATTAGAAAATTGCAAAAACAAAGACATTGTTTTCAATTTTATTAGCTCTTGGTTCGTGTATGGCAAAGCAGATACGTTACCAGCAACCGAGGAGTCGCATTGCAATCCAAAAGGTTTTTATTCAATAACAAAAAGAGCGGCTGAGCAGTTAATCATATCTTATTGCGAAACATTCAATATAAAATATAGAATTTTTAGACTGGCAAATGTTTATGGAGAGAGTGACCCATCGGTGTCTAAAAGAAAAAATGCATTGCAATATTTGATAAATGAAATAATCAATAATAGAGACATAAACCTTTACGATGGTGGCAAACATATTCGTGATTTTATCTACATTGATGATGTCTGTAATGCAATAAAACTTTGCACTGAAAAAGCAGATATTAATAGTATTATAAACATAGGCAATGGTCGCCCATATCAATTTTTAGATTTAATGACCTATGTTAACGAAAAGGTGAATTCAAAAACAAATTTTATTCATGTTAAACCAACGAATTTTCACAACATTGTGCAAGTTAAAAATATGTATTTGGATATTAGTAAGCTGAAAAATTTAGGATTTAAACCAAAATACTCAATTGAACAAGGGCTTGACAAAATTATTGAACATTATCAACTAAAATTAGGAGAATTTAGATGAAATACGCTATTTGGAGACACGAAAACTCAATAGGAAACTCTGGAGAACATACTATTGGGCTATACAAACACTTGCTTAGAACAAAAGATGATAATCCAATCATATATGTTGAGCACGATTTTCAACGAGAATTTGCTTTATGTATTCCGGGAATAGCACCCGCAAATATTAGATATTTTGACGAAAAAAATTGCAAACTAGACTCTGTTCATACAGATGAATACTCAAACAATATTTATATGCCAAGCGTATATCGAGAAAAAATGTCATATCCTGCATCTTGGGCAGATCTCACTGCCAGCCCAGAGTGTACGCTAACATTTCCACATGAGCACTATAAAAATAAAAAATTGCCAAAAAATACGATAGTTATGCATGTTAGAGAAAAAAACACTTTTCATAAGCGCGTCGTTGGGGCGAACGAAGAGCCAGAAAGGTTTGTAAACCCGCAGACATTTTTTGAGATTGCCGAATATTACGCGAACAAAGGCATTCAAGTTGTTAGAGTTGGCGACAAAAACCAGACTCCCTTTCCAAAACATCACAATATACTTGATTTTGCTTTGGAAGAAGATCGAACAATTCTTGATGATTTATATCTAATATCTGAATCACGGGCATTTATTTCTTGTGACAGCGGTATTTGGCCCCTGGCAGCAGGTATGAAGAAAAATTTAGTATTGAGCAATATCACCAGCATATTCTATCCCATGCAGCTTTTTATGCAAAACGGAAAAAAACATCTTATGGTTCAAAAATCAGCCGTTATAGATTGGCTTCCAAAAGAGACAACAACCCTTTTAATGAAAAAGGTACATATTAACGAAAAGAACCAGATATATCTTGAGGACAATACTGCTGAAGAAATAATTGAAGCCACAAAAAGGTTTTTATAATGGACAAAAAAAAGATAGTTTGCCTAATTCCTGCCCGTGGAGGAAGCAAAGGGGTTCCAAAAAAGAATATAATTGATTTTGGAGGCAAACCCCTAGTAGCCCACAGCATTGAACACGCAACCGGATCCAAATATATTGATTTTGTTTATCTATCATCGGATAGCGAAGATATATTAGAGGTTGGAAAACAATATGGCGCAATACCATTGGTAAGATCACCAGAACTATCAGACGATTACGCCACATTAGAAGCATTGGTCAAACATTTTTTGCTCATCACAGACAATATTGATATAATAGTAATGTTGCAACCAACATCGCCTTTACGCACAAGCAAAGACATAGATAATGCCATTGACGCATTTTTTGAACAAGATGTTGATTCTTTGTTTTCTGCCGTTGAATTGGAAGATTTTTTTATTTGGGAGAGAGTCAATAATGGAAGCCTCCGAAGCGTTAATTATGATTTCGAAAACAGACAACGAAGACAGGATATTCATGGACAATTTGTTGAAAATGGATCAATTTATGTATTTAAACCATCTGTTGTTTTGGAACACGATAATAGACTCGGTGGAAAAATTGGCGTTTCTATTATGGAGCCGTGGAAAATACACGAAATAGACTCACATGATGATTTGGAGTTGTGCAGATTTGTTTATAACCAAAAGGTATTAAAGTGAGTGATAGATTAGTATACTTTAATGGCGACTTCGTACCGGAGTCCGAAGCAAAAATTTCAATTTATGATTCCGCTCTAATGTTTGGGGATATGGTATTTGAAATGACACGTTCCTTTAATAAAAAACAATTCAAGCTGCGGGAGCATTTAGAGAGATTATATATTGGGATCAAATATTTACAAATTCCAATTAACATGACAATAGATGAAATGGAAGAGGCGGTCTATAAAACAATAGAAGTTAACGATCCATTGTTTGAAGATGACGATGAACATCGCATCATGATTGATGTTACAAGAGGGCTTTTGGGTCTTTATGATACAAGGGTTGAGAGTGTGGATTCTGGTGTTAATGTTATCATTGCAGATTTCCCATTAAGGTGGACGGTTGCCTCAATGGGTCATTTGTTTGACAAAGGGATTAACGCAGTTATCCCATCTCAACGAGCTATTCCCGCTCGTCTACTTGAGCCAAAAATCAAAAATAGAAGCAGAATACACTATCTTATGGCAAATATTGAGGTATCGCAGTTTGCTGGTAGCGATAACTGGGCTCTCCTATTAGACGAAGACGGCTTTATCGCAGAAGGAACAGGTGATAATTTCTTTATTGTTAAAAACGGCGCAATTATTACACCTGAAGGCAGAAACATTTTAAGAGGTATAAGTCGTGAATATATTTTCGAACTCGCCCAACAACATGGCTTAGATTGTTTTGAAACGAATATAGAGCCTTATGATGTCTATACTGCTGATGAAGCATTTATGACAGGAACTCCATTTTGTTTGTTACCCGTTACCAAGTTGAATGGTCGTGAGATTGGAGACGGCAAGCCAGGAA
>CEPZ01086642.1_pt1 | contig 14767 bp, 20 predicted proteins | sample 530461 | NCBI WGS metagenome assembly CEPZ01 (sample SAMEA2620106, study PRJEB7988) | marine metagenome | isolation source: saline water (ENVO:00002010), including | reverse complement strand
CCATCTTCTTCTTTGTTTTAATAAATCTAAGAACGTTCTTGGGGGAATTGTAAATGCTGGAGCTTCTGGGGCGTTTTCTATTTTGTATTTGTAGTATTGGATTCTTAGTGCCATCTCTAAATCTTCGGTGATGTTGTCTTCATCGTATCCGCCATGTTTATCGAAAAATGATTTTCTGTATGCTGAGAAAGCTCCGGGAGTTATGTGAATTGCATTAAGTGCTGCGAAGGTTTTTCTTAGAAATAATCCGGTTAGATATTCTATGCTTTGGATTCTTTGAATGAGAGTTTTAGTTTCACGAGTTACCATCGCTGGAGTTACTGATGTGACCTCTGGGTTTTTGAAATATCGGGTCATGTTTATTAGGCTATCTTTGTGGACAGTTGTATCTGCATCCATGGTGAAAATTATCTCGCCTTTTGATTCTTCTATGCCCCTGTTTAATGCCTTTCCCTTGCCACCATTAACTTTTTGTTTTAATATTTTTACTATGTCGCTTTTGTATTTTAAAGCATTCTCAAATGTTTTATCATTGCTCCCATCATCTATAACTATTATTTCTAATTTGTTTTTTGGATAATTGGAGCTTAATATGGAATCTAGGGTTAGGGCTATTGTTTCGCCTTCGTTGAAAGCTGGAATAATAATTGAGACTAGAGGGAGTTCATTGTCTTTGAAAAAAGGTCTTTCTTTTTTTGAATCTGCTAGAAAAGTTAAGATATAGAAAGTTGTTGCGACTAATCCGATGTAGATTGATGTGTAGATTACATAAATGATAAAAGACATGAATGACTCTAGAAATGTTTGTTTATTAGTATTGTTGTATTAGGGTAAATTTTAGGAAGGAATAGAAATGTTTTTATATAATTAATTCTTATTTTTTATTAAAGATGAGAGTTGAAATATGTTTGTTGGTGTTTTTGCAGATATTGGTTTTGGCTAGTTTGGTTTTTGCACAGAGTGGCTTTGAGGGGGAATTGAATTCGTTTGTTGGAGCTAATAGAGAATGCTCAAAATATCCGGAGAATACTATGTTAGATATTAATATTAATGAGAAGGTTGATATCTCTAAATTTATTGAGGAGTCTTGTCCTAATGGAATAGGGTTAGTGGATACATATGATTCTGAGTGGAATCCTCTTATTGAATTTAAGGATGATGTATTTGTTTGTAATCTTGAGGAAGGATGTATTGCTGAAGTCTATTGTTGTCCCTATGATGAATGTGTTAATAATGAAGATTGCAGGAATGCAGTTGGTGTTCTTTCTAGATGTACGGTGGCTAGTTGTGATGAATGGGGAGAAGGATACAGGTGTGATATTAATAGACTGACTGAAAAAAATATCTCTTATCAATATAATAGGTTTAATTATTGTACTGGAGTTAATTCATCTAATTATAATTATAAATTAGGTTTTGTAATGATTGTTATTATACTTGTAATAATTTATTTTAATAGATCTAGATTGGTCGGGAAGAGATAGGAGAAATTATTTCTTAAGATGTATTGTTATTAGAGCCCTCGCTTTGCTCGGAATCTTCTGGACTTTCCAGAACAGCGGAGCTATTCTGTAAATCTGAGGAATCTTTGGATCCCTCTGGATCATCCAGGATTATTTTCTGATCCTGGAGATGAAAATAATCGAAAAAATCATCGCTTAGTTTGAGTTCTTTGGTGTGGCCTATCTTTTTGGCGGTTAAGAGTCCGATGGAGGTGAAGGTTTTGATGTGGTCGTAGGCTTTGTTTCCTCTGATTTTTATTATGACTGATTGTTTTACTGGTTGTTTGTAGGCTATTACTGCTAGGGTTTCTTGTTCGGCTTTTGTGAACTCGCTGGAACCGGTTGCTAGTTTGTTGATCATGCTTACGTGTTCTTGGCCTACGTCCATTTTCCACATGTTATCTCTGTGAAGTATTTCGATTGCTGAATCGTTGTTTTGGTATCGATCTATTAGTTTTTCGATTAGTTCTTTTAGCATTAATGGGTTTACGTCAGTTAGTAAAACGAGTTCTTGGAGAGTTAGGTATCTTGCTGAGAGGAATAGGGCTGCTTCAATCTTTTTTGTGTTTTCTAGGTCTGTTGATTCTTCTAATTCGGTTATTGTTTGTGAGGTTACTTGGTTTTGATCTTCCATTGAATAGGGAATAATCAGAGAGATTTAAAGGTTTTGCCAATAGATTGATAATGTTTAAATAGTGAAATGGGTGTTTACTAGGACTTGGAAAATGGTGAAAATTAAAGCTATAATATTTGATATGGATAATACTTTGCATGATGCGGAACATTTAAGTGAATTATCTATTCCTGAAGTTGTTCAAGAGATGATTGATCGTGGAGTGAAGATTTTGTTAGAAGAAGGTATTGAAAAATTTAGAGAACTTTTAAAAAATGATCCTAGAAATAAATTTGATAAATTAGCTGAAATGTATAGTCTTGAGAATAATGGTGAGATAATGGAGGCTGTAAAGTTTGTATATAAACATCCTCGCTTGGATAATATGAAGATTTTACCTGGAACGTTACCTGCTCTAAAAGAATTAAAAGGAAAATTTAGATTAGTATTATTAAGTCAAGGACAACCGGATAGTCAAAATAAAAGAATTGATGTCCTTGGGATTAGAGATTTTTTTGAATTTATATTAACTCCAATGACTGGTGAAAAGGCTAGGGCTTTTGATGAAGCACTTGGTAGATTAAATCTACATCCTGAAGAAATTTTCGTTGTTGGAGATAGAACTGATGGAGAGATAAAAATAGCTAATGATTTGGGTATGAAGACAGTTAGATTTAGGTTTGGTAAGTACGGTAAATTGGAAGCTAGAGATGATAGTGAAAAGGCTGATTTTGAGATTAAAGATTTGAGAGAGTTGTTGGATATTGTAAATGAATAGTGAGATTAGATGTGAGGGATTGAAGGTAGTTACGATTGGTGGGGGGAATGGGACGGCGGCTATACTTGAGGGGATGAAAAAGTATACGGATAATATTACTACGATTGTTGCGGTTACGGATACTGGGAGAAATACGGGGAGGATTCGGAAGGATTTGGAGGTTTTATCTCCTGGAGATACAAGGAATTGTTTAATTGCTTTGGCTAACTCTGAGAAGTTGATGTGTGATTTATTTCAGTATAGGTTTGATAATGGGCATTTGGAGGGTTATAGTTTTGGGAATTTATTTCTCGCAACTTTGACTAAACTTACTGGGAGTTTTGAGAAGGCTGTTGAGGAGGCAAGCAAGATATTGAAGTTGAAAGGTAAGGTGCTTCCTGCTACTTTTGATATGGTGAATCTTTGTGCGGAGTTGGAGGATGGTAGAGTGTTAAAAGAAGAGGATGAAATTATTGATAGGCATAATCCTGAGGTTTATTTGAGGTCTCCCATAAAAAGGGTTTTTCATGAGCCAAAACCTAAGGTGAATCCTAAGGCCGTTGAGGCTATTAAAGAAGCGGATATTGTTGTTTTGTCTTCTGGGAGTTTGTTTACTAGTTTGATTGGGAATTTGTTGATAGAGGGAATGCGCGAGGCGCTTTATGAATCTGGGGCAAAGATAGTTTATGTTTGTAATATGATGACGCAGATTTCGCAGACTCATGAGTATAAGGCTAGTGATCATTTGAAGCAAGTTATCAATTATTTGAGGGAAAAGCCGGATTATGTTATTGTTAATACGAAGAATCCTGCTGGGCATTTGATTGAGGCGTATAAGAAGGAGCATTCTGGAGTTGTCGAGAATGATTTTGATAATCTTGAGAAGATTGGTGTTAAGGTGATTGCGGAGGATGTTTTGGATGAAGGTGCTGAGAAGAAACCTTTATGGGAGAAGTTGGATTTGTTGAGGCATGATCCGGATAAGATTGCGAGGGTGTTGGTGGGGTTGGGGGGTTGTTAGGGAAGAGTTATGTCTAAGTTTCCTGAGTCTCTTAGGAGAGGATAGGTCTCAAGAATATTGATTGGCTCATTTAGACTAAATCCATTCAAGGCGTAATCTAATATCTTATGAGATTGATTCTTTTTAGTTTCTTTTATTTTTGGTCTTCTTAAATGTACTTCTAGTACATCTCTTCTCAAAGCTTCCTGATAAGCTTGCCAAACTCCTTCTGAATCATTTACTTGATATGCGAAAAGTACATCTATTGGTTTGTGTTTTGAATCTCCTCTTATAACTCTTTTGTTTCTAGCGAAATAGCTTTGTTGGGTTACTTCTGTAAAACTCCTGCTCTCAGTTATTGCGTTTGGAAAAAGCTGTTTAACATATCCTAACTGTTCTTCTAACATATTATATTGGTGACTTGTTATCTCGCCCTCTTCGACACGTCTTTTGTAGTACTCTAAGTATATCTTTAGAGGTGTTGGGAGAAATATTTCTAGTTGTTTATTTGGGTTGGCTCTTCTTAAGACTATGTCTGTACCGATCCAGTCTCCTCCAAGAGCTCCTCCGAATCTAAAGACCGCATTATTTTCTTTATCTATTACGGGAACTAAATCATTACCAATAGCTTCAACTAATTTCTCGTCAATTGTTCTCCAGGATGCTGTAACTGCATAGACTCTTCCTTGATCTTGGTTTTTTCTAGATGATACCATTTTATTTAAGTACTTATACTACTAGATTTTTCTCAGGTTATTTAAAGGTTTTTATTTTGGTCTGATAGAAAATATTTTAAATATATGAGTGTTTTAATTGTTGTATAGTTTTCATGAGACTACAAAACTTTATAAATGATTTAGACGACTAATTGACGGTGTATTCTAAGATGGTAGATGAGATCGACGAGGAAGGAACTGAAAAAGGACTTTTTTACATAACTACGTTAGGTATTATTTTTGATACTAGAACAAAGAAGATTCTTATTGGAAGAAGGGAAGGTGACCCTTTGACTGAGGAACTTACTTGGAGTTTTCCAGGAGGTTCACCAGGTGATGGGATTGACTTGGAAAGAGGAGTTGAGATTGAAGTTGAGAGAAAAACAGGATTTAAAGTAAAAAATCTTGGATCTGTATTTTCAAGATTTTTTAAGGAAAACAAAAAAGTAATAATCATATATTATCTTTGTGAAGTGGTTGGAGGTGAAGAAAGCGTAGGTGCTAGCTTTAAGGAATTGAGATGGGTAAAGCCCGAGGAATTAGAAAACTATTTTACAACATCTCTAGATCCTAGGCTTATGGAATATCTATTACATTTAAGGTAATCTTTATTTAATTTTAAATCTCAAAATAGCTCCGATACCGCCGAGGTTGAAGAATTGTTTGCCTTCGTCTGTGTCCATTGAGATTAATTCGGTTTTTACTGCAGTTTCTGTGGCTTTTTTTTCTAGGTCTCTTATTAGTTTTTTATCGAGTTTTTTTGAGAGGAATAGTTTGTCAACTGCTCCGATTTTTAGTGCGCTTTCTACTGGTGATTGGCCGTAGGCTGTTTTGTCTTTGTCTTTTCCTAAAAGGTTGAAGAAATCTTCCATGAGTTTTTTTTCTTGGTATATTTCTTGTTTGGCTAGAACGTCTGCTGAGTCTTCTACTAGAAGTTTAAGGCCGTGTTCGTCGGCGTAACCGATGTCTTTGACGGCTATTACTTTTTCTTTTAGTTCTGTAACTAATTGGCCTTCCTTAAGAAAGTCTTCTTTTGTTGGTCCGGGGCCTCCGACTAATATTCCTTTTAATTCTTTTAGATGGAAGAATTCGGTTTTTGCTACTTCGGCTATTTTTCTGAAGAATTCTTTTGCCATGTTGTCTCTGATTCTTGAGTATCTTGCGGCTGATTGACCTCCCTTGTTTGTTTTTCCTGGGATGAATGATTCGAAGTTTTGTAGAACTTTTATTTTTTTTCCTATTAATAATCCTAGAGTTGCTTCGTTTCTTTCTATGACTATTAGCCCGAATACTTCTTTGACCTCTAGCATTTCTTCTAACGGATCGATGACGAAGGTTTGATCACATCTGTATAATCTGACTCCGAGTTCTTCTGGGGGTTCGAAAGCTTCTGCGATGAAGTCGCTTTGCCCTTCAACTTTGGAAACGTTTCCTGCGAAAAGAGCCACTCCGTTTTTTGGGGCTTGTTTCATTCCTTTTGTGATTCTTATTAAAGATTCTAGAGCTTCTTGGACATTCTTTTTGGTTGAGGTTGATTTTATATTTGCGGCGGTTGACTTTTCTGATTCCATTTGTTTTGTTATAAGATTTATATCAAATCCGGCAGGTACGTAAACCGTAATAAGCTCGGTGTGCCTAGCTCTGTAATCTTTGATTTTTTTAGCAAAATCTTCTAGGTCTGTTTTTTGTTTTTCGTCTAATGCCATATTCCAGGACAACTACGTTTTCCTAGAAGCAACCTTTCCTTAGATTGCTGCTTCGCAGTCGTTTCCTCCTTATATAGAATAAGGGAGATGTTTTTATAGTTATTGTAATTATTTGTTATTTCTTTACAAATTCAACATTTTCAAGATCTTCAAATTCTTTATCTCCGGTTAGGAATTTTATCCCAAGTTCCTTCGCTTGAAAGTAAGATATACAATCTGTTGTTGACATCCTGGTTTCTTTGTTCTCATATCTGAATTTCATAGCCTTTTTTATTGATTCTGGGTTAACATGAAGGATATATTTTTTATACCTTGATAGATAAAAATCAGCTTTTGGATAGTTTTTTCTTAGAAGGATATATGAAAGTTCTGCAAAGATGAAATCATTGATCCTGATCTCCTTGTCAATATATTCCTTGTACTTTTCATTTCCTTCTATTATCTCGACTATAGCATAGGTATCATAAATAAAAATGTTATTATTCATCGTAAAGTTCTTTGTCAATTTCTCTCATCATCTCATCTATTGGTTGACTAAACTTAAATGATCCAAACATTTCTTTTAAAACATTATCTTTATCTGCCTTTAAATGGACAGTTATTTCATCTCCTTCTTTTATCTGTTCTCCTTCAATTGCATTTTGAGGCACGACTATTCCAAATGAATTTCCCCATCTTCTTAATTTAGATTTTATTTCGATCATTTTCTAATGTATAAACCGTATAATTATTATTTAAAACTTTGTTTTTATATAAATTACTATATAATAGTAACATAACATTAATTTTATAAAGTAAGATAGTTGTTGAATTTGGAGAATGATTAAGGAATTTAAGAAAAATAAGAAGTTAATTGTGGGTTTGATTAGCCTTGCTCTTCTTCTTTTTGTGGTTTATGCGAGTATTCCTTTTTTGAGTGCGATGTTGGGGGCGGCGATAATTGCTTATATTTTTTATCCTCTTGATAGGGCTTTGAGAAAGAGAGGGTTTTCGGCTCGGGGATCTGCGCTGACTATTCTGATAATATCGTTGATATTAGTTATTCTTCCGACGATATTTATAATAAATGGGTTGATTAGTCAGACGTTGTTGTTGCCGACTCAGTTGGATAAGGTGAATGAGTTGAAGGATAGAGTGAATGAGATGACTCCGTTTAATATCGAGATTGATTACGATAAGATAATTAATGAGATTACGCCGGTGTTGACTAGTTCGATTACGCCGATTTTTACGAATATTTTTAATGTGTTTTTTATACTTTTTTTGTTGTTTTTTTTGTTGTATTATTTGATACTTTATTCTGAGAATATTAAGGATATGTTTTATCAGTATTTGCCTTTTGGGAATCGAATTAATAATAAGATAATTAATAAGTTTCAGCAAGTTACGAATGCGACGATTATAGGAACGTTTTTGATTGCGCTTGTTCAGGGGGGTTTGTTGGCTTTGAATTTTTATATGTTGGGGATTCCTAATGCTTTGTTTTGGGGATTTGTGACGGCTATTTTATCTTTCTTGCCGATTGTTGGGGCGCCGATTGTTTGGGTTCCAGCTGCTGCAATATTTTTTATAACTGGAGAGATTGGTAAGGGGATTGTGCTGGTTTTGGTGGGTATTTTTATTAGTACGATTGATAATATTCTTCGTCCCATAATTAATGCTAAGTATGGAAGTGTTCATCCGGTTGTTTCTATAATTGGAATTTATATTGGTATTGTGCAGTTTGGAATTTTAGGGGTTTTTATTGGGCCGTTGATAATTGTTTATTTATTATTGTTTTGGGAGTTGTATAGGGAGGAGAGTGATACGTTTGGGGAGAAGAAGGATCGGAGGGTTGACGAGGGGTGGTGAGATGAGAGTTGGTGATGGGTGGGGAGGGGATGGTTGGTGATGGGATGGTTGGTGATGGGATGGTTGGTGATGAGTGGGGAGGGTTGATTTTTAGTAAGATATTTTAATACTAATTGATTTGTTTTTTAAGAGTGTGAAAATGAATCGGAGAAACTTAAGGGCTAGAAAAGTTGTGAAAGCTCTTGTTAATTATGGGTGTGTTATTGTGAGAAATACAGATCATGGAGTTATTGTTGAGAATCCTAGGAACTATAAATCTACTAATGTTCCGACTCACAGAGATATTTTGGCTGTTTGGATATATAATAATGTGTTGAGACAACTTGATATTGATAAAAAGGATTTTGAAAGGTTTTTAGAGTAGAATTCTGGAGACTAGTAGTGGCTCTTTTTGTTCTAATAGTTTTCTTTTTTCTGGATATGTTTCTAGATACATTCTTGCAGATTTCTTAAAGTTCTCCATTGCTTCATCTAAATTGTCTCCGAAATCTGCTATTCCTAGCTCTTCATTATTAACTACTACTACTTTTTTTCCATCCATATCTTCTTCACGAACAACGATGTTTATGCTGATGTTATTATCCTTGTTAACTAAATAACTATCTGATTCCATGTTTGTATTAATGTGTTCAAGTTTATAAAATCTGTTGTTTTATTGATTAAATCTCTTTAGAAAATCTTCCTCAGTAAAATGAAGTTTGCTTGGGATTATTATGCAGAAGGGTTCTTTGATGTTTTTGTTTTTTAGGTTTTTGAGAGTGTTGTAATAGATTTTTTCTTGGGATGTTCCGAGTCTTGAACAGATTAGTATTTTTGGTAGTTTAATGAATCTTTTGTTGATTGATTGTTGTAATTGTGTTAGGGCTTCTTTGCTTGATAGGTCGATGTCTATTAGGATTAGTGAATGGGAGTTGGATTTTTGGTTTTGGAGTACTAGATTGAGGAAGCTGTCGGGTTGGAAATTAGTTTCCCATTGGGGCATGCTTGCTATTTTGCCAAACTTGTAAAGTTGTAATCCTGTGAGAGAGATGGCGTCGAAGATACTGGAGTTGAATATTATTTTTGTTTTTATTTTTGCTTCTCGGCAATCTTCTAAGATAGTGGTGTGGGTTGTGGCGAATAAAGGGCTGCCATAAACTAGAAGGGCGATGTTTTGTTTTTTGGCCTCGCTTATTAGGAAATCTGATTCTACTTTTTTTCTGCCTAGACTGGTTAGTTTTCTTTTTAGAGATTTTTCTAGGGCGTTTTGAGAGTATGGGAATTTTACGGTGTAGTTTTCTAGATAGATCTTTTTGCATTTTTTGAGAGCTTGTTTGCCTTCTTCTGTTATTGAGTTTTGGTTTAGGCCTAGGCCGATTATGTATAGCATTTTAATTAAATAACTGTAAGATTTCTTGCTTTTTTAACTTTATGAATCTATCGCTTTTTTGTTGTAGATGGTATGAAAATTTTGTTTCATAACCAATGTTCTCAATTCTCTTTCCAGCTTCTCTTGCCGCTAAAATAGCTGGAACAAAATCGCCATCTGATGAGACTAAAACTGCAGTATCATAAGCGTCCTTATATGCATATTTTATGAGGTCAACGGCAAGGTGTATGTCATCCTCTTTAACTTGATATATTGTTTGTCCATGGATCTTTACTTTTTGCATTCTACATAATACTACTCTAAAACCTGGGATTCTTTTTAATTTTTCAAAAAATCTTTGTTGATTCTTGTACTTTTGTTTATTGAGATTACTATCTAAAGAACAATTGTAATAACAGACCTTTACTAGTCTCCTATTTCCTGTAATGTAGTTAATGAATTTTCTGTAATTAAAATCACTTAATTTTCTGGAGTTATTAATCATGTTTTTTAGAATATGGTAGTTATTACTGCCATCGATAAAAATCATCACTCTTTCAGTATTCTCCATTGTATTCATAGAATTATTCAGAACTATTTAAAACCCAGGTTTGCGATGCAACCCTGGGGTGTATATAATTAATTTAGATATTATGCGATTATAAATCTTTGGGTTTTCATTAATCATTGTAGTTTCCGGAAATTAGTTCGCCTATCAAATCCAGAAGATTTGATGGTGAAACTAAACAATAAAAGAATTAAGTGGGCGGTGAAAAAGGTGGTTTCTAAAGAATTTTCAACCAAGGAGGTAAGCGAGATATATAGCGTAAGTCAAAGGAGAATCCAAATGTTAGTGAAAAAATATAAACTAACAGGGAATTATCCTATTATGATAAAAGAAAGAAGACCTCAAATTTCGTTTTCAGATAAACAGATAGAGATTATTGAGCAAGAGCTCAATAATAGCCACTATAGAAATGCAGTTCATTTGAGATTACATATCAAAAAGAAGCGTGGTATAGAGATACCAAAAAACAAGCTACATAGATACCTTTTGGAAAAAGGTATAGCCAAAACTGATAAGAAAAAACAAAAGCAAAGAAAGTATTGCAGATACGAAAGAGATCATAGCTTCTCTTTAGGTCATATGGATTGGCATGAAAGTAAAATTAATGGTAAATGGGTTATTATCTGGATTGATGATGCTTCTAGGAATGTCATCGCTGGAGGAGAGTTTGATAATGCTAATACTGAGAACTCATTGCTTATAGTGAATGAAGCAATGATAACTGCAGAGGAAAGATACTCTGCAGTTTTGAGAGAACTTAATACAGATAGGGGAACTCAATTTTACAACTCCAAATTCAATGATAATGGAACAAGGCAAAAGTCTGAGTTTGAAATTGAGCTTGAGAAAAGAGGGATCAAGCATATCTTGTCTAGGAGAAACCACCCTCAGACAAATGGGAAGAATGAAAGATGGTTTAGAACATATGAGGAAAATAGGGGAAAGTTTAAATCATTTGATGAGTTTGTTAAATGGTACAATAACGGGATTCATTTAGGATTGAGTAGGACTGAAGGCATAACTCCTAATGAAGCAGTTTATCACAAACTGCTTCCTGAATCAATATTAGGATTATTTTGGAGGAGATTTGACTGATGGAAATCGAGAGTAAAAAGGTGTTGAAAGAAAAACGAAATAATATTAGGAAACTACACCAGTTGAAGGAATCAAATACATTTATAAATAATATTTACCCTACTTAAGTAAAATGAGTGTGATGGAATTTTTAAATTTTGGTAGCAAAGCAGAGAAAATAAATAATAAGAAAAGTGTAAAAAAGATAAAAAACAAAACAATAAAAAGAAAAAATATTTCTAAAAAGAAACCACTAACGCCTAAAAAATCCAAATCTAGAAAGATAACTATAAAAGTTAAACCTAAAAAGAAAAATACAACGCATAAGCCTAAACATATAAACCTCAAGTCTAAAAAACAAAAGAGTAAAATCAAGAGAGCACAACCAAAAAGAACAAACCTAAAAATAACAAAAAAGAAAATTAAAAAACAAGTCGATAAAAGAAAATTAATCAATAAAAAAATAAAAGTAGCCAATAAAGAAAAAATAATCAAGAAGAAAAAAGACGCAATAAAAAAGAAAATTAAAAACGCGAAAATACTAAAAAAGAAAAAACAAATCAAAACTGAAAAGAATAAAATTAAAAGAAAAAAATCCAAAGAAAAAAATCCACTACCTACCAAAAAGAAAAAAACAAACAATTATAAAAAGACAACAGCAAAATCTAAAGTAAAAAAACAAACAATTAAACTGAAACCAAAGAAAAAAAATAACTTCTGGAACAACATTTTAAATTTTCCAAATAAAAAATCAAATAATAAAAAAGTGTTAATCCAAAAGGATAAAAAAAATAATCACATAACTAAAAAGAATATAATCAAATCCAATAAAACATCAGAACAATCACCAAACACAGAAACCAAAAACCTTCAAGAAGTTATTCGCACACACCACAAAAAAAGTTACGACAACGGAAACAGAAAAATAAACGTAAACAAATCAAATAAAAGAATTGCAAAACTAGTAACTCAATTAAAAAAAGACATCAAAAATAAAAAAACAAGAAAAAATAATGAACAACAAAATCACCTTAGTAAAAGAGAATTCGTCAACACAGGCATTAAGGGATTCGACGCACTTTTCGACAAAGGACACGGAATTCCCGCTTCGACATCAGTCTTAGTTGAAGGAGGACCCGGAAGCGGAAAAACACTATTCTGCCTTACGACATTATATAATCTATGCAATGAAGGTAAAAAATGTTTATACATGAGTTTTGAAGAGCCAGAAGAAAGACTACTTGGACACATGGAAAATTTTGGATGGGATGGACGAGCCTTAATTAAAAAAGGACTATTGAGAATAAAAAGATTCGACGCAATTGATGTCTCAAGAAGTATCGAAGCTCTACTAAGCTCAGCAAAAAAAGAATTATTAATCGATGTAGATCCAGTATTATTTCCCGACGATTTCAAAGCAGACTTTGTTGTAATAGATTCTTTAACAAGTATAGCTTCAGCATTCTCAGGAGAAGACAGCAGATTTAGAGTTTACATGGAACAACTATTCCGTTACCTAGAAAAAAATGCTATAACAAATTTCCTTATCCGAGAAGTCTCATCACCCTCCCATATCGGAACCACATTCAAGGAACAAGGAGAAGCAGTTTCATTCCTCTCCGACGGTATAATCATAATCTACAACATAATATATGATACGGGTAACAGAATCTCCGGAATAGAAGTATTAAAAATGAGGGGAACTAGTTTCAAAAAGAAGATAGTAGAACTAAAAATTATAGACAAGAAAGGTGTAGAAGTTAATCCTAATAAAGTGATTAGCCGTATGGGCAAAAACTTCAAATTCACTTAGCCTTTCAAAACAATCACAATAAAGATAATAATATAAATCTTAAAATCATTTAATTATATGGAAAAAAGAGAAACTCTCCTATATCTAACCCTAACTTTATCAATAATAGTCCTAATTCTAGTTGGAGTCAGAGTATCCAATGTCTCAAATGAAATAACACTAACTGGAAACGTAGTACCAAACAACAATGAAAATTTAAAAATTGGAGATAAAATAGAGGGCAACTTACAAATAAAATTAAATGAAAAAGATTTTAACGAAAACCCCAAAGTCTTAATCTCCCTAACAAAATATGAAGAGATAATCTTCTTCAAAATATATTCTTTAAATAATATCGCAGAAATCTCAACAACAAATCCAAAATATTACTCAATTAATCTAGAAGAAACCATTCCATATACTTTTGAAGAAATAGGTGATTACGAACTCTCAATAACAATCTTAGAAAAAGATATCTATATCGAACAAGTTATCGAAGTTAGATAAATTCTATGACAATACGCCAGATAAAAACAATCAATAATTCACATTAATCCACAGATCCAAAATAGAAAAATATATAAACTATAGATATTCTATAGAGATATGATAACCACATTACAAATAAGCGACAGAGTTAAAGATCAGTTAAGATCCCTCAAGGAAGAAAGTGAAACATTTGAAGATGTTATCATCTCACTTCTCGATGAAAAAGAAAAATTAAAAGAACAAAATAAGGAGTTAATCAAAAAAGAGGCAAATCATCTAAATCAACTGAACAAAGAACTAACAAACCAATTACAGGAAACAGAAGATATAGACAGCGAAATCGTAGAATGGTAAAACAAGGAGAAATAGTATTAGTTGATTTTGGAAATAAAAAAGGTTCTGAGTATGGAAAATCAAGACCTGCATTAATTATCCAAGAAGATATTTATAACGATTATTTTAATACAACAGTTGTTGCACTAATCACTGGAAAAATCATCTCTGAATACACTACAAACATACACTTATCTAAAAAAGAATCTGGATTAAGCAAAGACTCTATGATTTTAGCAAACCAGCTTAGAACAATTGACAAATCAAGAATTACAAAAACGGTTGGAATCGTAAGTCCAACAATAGTGAGTAAAACCAAACAAGCAATTAAGAGGGTTTTTGGGTTATGAATAATAAGACACATTATATCCTACACAAGTAAAAACAATTCTATCTAAATCTTATTGGAGGATAATTTTCATCAACATGTTGGTATAAAAGACTTTGCCTATCTGTAACTGTTTGAATACTAGATGAATATTCCGGAGGTAATAATTTAAGAAATTCTTGGTGCGACCCAGGATAAGATATATCTGGATGATCTCTTAGAGCTCTTTCTACAATAAGTTGCGTTTCATTATTATTCTTTAACATTTCTTGAACAATGCTACCCAATCCCATTTCACTAGGACTTTTTCTTCTAGAAATTTCAAGTTTATACTTTTCACTATCCATCTTAAATCTTCCACCTCAAATAGTTATGTAACAAGAACACAAGAACAGAGTAAATCAAAGTTCCTTGTCCATCCAACTCACGACAATACACACAGGAGCAGAGTAAATCAAAGATTCCCTCTGCTCGTCCAACTCTCCGAGTTGAACGTAAAAACAATCATAATCCAAAGTAATTTCTTACTAAAAAAGCATACAAGAAAATTCAAATGTGGCTTTTAGTAGTTGCGAACTGAAGTTCTCGTTGCCTCAAACATTACATTCCAACTCTATCAACGTCGTCTTCTACGACGGCCTTTGTTGTTTCGTTTTGCGGTTGGCTTCGTGCTTAGATGCTTTCAGCACT
>CEPZ01009166.1_pt1 | contig 14767 bp, 17 predicted proteins | sample 530461 | NCBI WGS metagenome assembly CEPZ01 (sample SAMEA2620106, study PRJEB7988) | marine metagenome | isolation source: saline water (ENVO:00002010), including | reverse complement strand
ATTGCTGCAAAGTCTAAGTTCCATTTAAGTAATGCAGCTAATCCTAATAATAATACAACTTCTGATAAAGAAGTTATTAATAATGGTATTGATATTTTTAATTTTCTATATATTAAGAATATAACTACTCCAACAGATAATATTGCCATTAAACCAACTTTGATTGAATTTGATACAAACTCTCCACCAGCAATCGCAGATATAATTACACTATTTTCAATGTTAAGTTTTACAGGTAATGATCCTGTTTTTAGAACTGTTCTTAGTTCTTTTCTATTTTCGTCTGCATTTAATGCAGCTTCTTGTTTATTTCTTCCAGATCCTGCACCAGATATACTAATATCAGTTGTTTCTGATCCACGTAACTTAGAATCTATTCTTAATGAATCTACTTCACTATCATCTAAATATAAATTAATTGGTTCACTTAAAAAACTATTACCTTGTTCTTCAATAATATCAAGCTTTCCTGTTGCTTCTCCAAACTTCTTTGCAGCACCTGCACTTAATTTTATTGAAAATTCAAATTTACATGTCCATTGTTCTGGTCCTGCTTCACCACACATATAAATTCTACTACATGTAGAATCTGTACATACATATGTAATATCTTCTCCACCAATAAATACAGTTTCGTTTTTGATTTTTGCTTCAAACTTACCTTGTTTAGATAATAAATCAACAACTTCTTGTTTAGTTGCTCCTGCAATTTCTACAATTATATATTTTTCTTCACCAAATCCGAATGGTCTTACAGAAATATCACTTAGTCCATAAACATTTAATCTGCTTTTTATAATTTCTACTAAAAATTCAAGCTGTTGATCATCTACATCTTCATCAGGTGCTAAGATTACTCTTGTACCACCTTCTAAATCTAATCCTTTTTTAATATTTGATGTAGGTGCTTGATAAATTGATAAACCTATTTCTTCTTTACCAATTATTTCTTGATGAATTTTGTTTCTTGTTTTTGTTTCTGTAATTACATTTGTTTCATTAACTTCTTTAGACACAGTATAAGTTTCTCCTGTTTCAGAATCAACAACAGTTCTTTCAATAGTTTTTACAATTGTTTCAGTTTTTTGTTCTTGAACAACTACTTCTTCACCATCTATTTCTTTTGTTACATTTATCATAACAGGTGCTTCATATTCTTCTAGTTCATCAAGTATAGTTGTATCATATGTAGGTCTTACATACATTCTGTATGATTCTTTGCTTGTTCTGATGTCAACAGTGGTATTTGGTTCAAGACTTTCAATAATATCAAAATAATCTTTAGTTGTTTGTATTGGTTGATTATCAATTGCTAATATAATTTCCCTGCTCATTGGCATAATATTAGGTGCGGGTTTTTCAATACCAGCTGAGTGTATGCTACTATTATAAGCAACGCTTCTGATTGCAACTCCTTGTCTGCTAGGGTTATAACTTATTACCCACACAGCCATTATTAGAAATATGATTAATAGGATTACTCTCCAGTTTGTTAATATCTTTTTCACTTTTCCTTTGAATATTTTGTTTAATATGTTTGTCATTGTACTTGTTTATTTTTTAAATAAAACCCTTGCCTAAAAATACTTAACCTCATGATCAACCTTAGCCACTTTCTTTGACTTCCGTTCTAAATATAATCTTAATAATCCAACATTCTGTATCCATGTATTAACTAAATCTATAAGCAGACCAATTAACACGATTGTCATTATTTGTTGAATCTCAACTGACATACTAACTTGCCATGCAACAATAACAGCGATTATTGTTGTTAATGACATTTTGAATCCAGTTTTAATTGCTACCATAATTTTGTCCATAACAAGTCCTTCTTTTTTCTTAAGAACTTTACTTGTTAACAATATGTCAGTATCAACAGAATAACCAATTAATAATAAGAATCCAGCAATTCCAAATGTACTTAGTTTCATGCCCATCATATTAATGATTGCTAATGTAATAATAATATCTGATGCAGCGGATAATATAACTGCTAAGCTTGGTACCAGAGTCTTAAAATATATTAATACTACTAATCCCATTAATAAGAATGCTATTAATAATGCAATTGTTGTTTGTTTAAAGAAATTTTCTCCTAATGCAGAACCCATTGTTCCTAATTTGTACAATGTTTCTTCTTCTCCTACATTGTTCATGATTTTGTCAGGATATAGTTCATCTAATAAACTTATTAGTTTGATTTCATTGTCTTCACTATTAGCAGTAATTATATCAACATCTATAATATAGCCAGACAATGTTCCTAAAGAAGCTTGAGTCCTTGTATTAAGGTCTGCTTCAGGAAATACTTTAAATATTGCTGTTTCAATATCTTGCTGTGAATGAGTAATATCATTGATTGTTATAGTTGTTCCACCTTTTAACCCAACTCCTTTGATTAAAAAGTCACCAGTTGTTGAATATTGGTATCCAAGTTGAGCAAATGCTAATAATAACATCAACAATGGTATGATAAGAAGTTTCTTATACTCTTTTTCATAAAACTTTAATATTTTACCCATATTTTAATTGATAAATGGTTTCGTTTTTAAATATTGTGGTTTTGTTATATAATACTCCTAACCAATCCACTCACAACATGCCAACCATCAAACATTGGAATAGGTAACAAATTAAACACAAACAGAAAACCATTAATCCTTTTTGTTAAACCAATCATAGGCTTATACTTAGGTTTAATATAACTAGATTTAATAGCAAAATAACATATTAGCCATAATATACCATTTAATAAAGGACCAGCAAACGCAATCAATGAACCAATCCATGGATTCTGCTGTAACACTAAAACACATTCCTGACTAGGACAACCCCATGACACATAAGCAGGTACAAAGAATATAAATCCAAAATTAAGTAATTTCAATAACACACCTAAACCTAAAAACCCATATGCTGCTTTTAACTGAGCAATCATTCCAAATGATATTGCCATAAACTTATGTCCAAGTTCGTGTAATATAATAGTCGGAGCTGTAATCATTACAGCCATCTTAAAGTTAGACAGTTTAACATTTTGTTGATAAAACTTAATAGGATCTTCATGATACTTAGCATGATGCTTTACTTTGATAAAGTCCTTGAATATGTAACCTATTGCTAAGGATATGATTACAATGTCTAATAATTCTATTGGTGTGAATAGCATAATAAGATAAATATGTTTTTATTATATAAATCTTCGCAAACATTTTTAAACCACTATTATTTAACTTATACTATGCCAGCACTAACATCAAAACAACAGTTCGAACTTAAGAAGTTCGTAAAGGAATTGTCTGAGTACAGAGGAAGACACACAGAATTAGTTAGTGTATACATTCCTCATGGTTATGATATTATCAAAGTAATCCAACACTTAGAACAAGAAAAAGGCACAGCATCAAACATAAAATCAACTGCTACAAGAAAGAATGTTCAGGATGCACTTGAAAGAATGATCCAACACTTAAGATTATACAAAAGAACACCTGCAAATGGTTTAGCAGCATTCGCAGGCAATGTATCAGGTCAACAAGGAAGATCAGATGTAGAAGTTTGGTCATTAGAACCACCAGTTCCATTAAACCAAAGATTGTACAGATGTGACAAAACATTTATTTTAGAACCATTAGCAGATATGATGGAAATCAAAGAATGTTATGGTTTAATTGTAATGGATAGACGTGACGCAAGCATTGCTTTGTTAAAAGGAAAAACTATCATCCCTCTAAGAAAAACTCATTCAGAAGTACCAGGAAAACAAAGGGCTGGTGGACAAAGTGCACAAAGATTTGCCAGACTAAGAGAAGGTGCTGCAAAAGACCATTATAAAAAAGTTGCAGACTATGTTAAAACAGAATTTTTACATTTAAAAGAATTAAAAGGTATATTGGTTGGTGGTCCTGGTCCAACAAAGCACGATTTTATTGAACAAATAACAACTGAGTTAAAGAATAAAATCATTGCTGTCAAAGATTTAAGTTATACAGATGATTTCGGGTTACAAGAGCTTGTAGAAAAAAGTAAAGATGTGTTAGCAAACGAAGAAATCATGGCAGAAAAAAAGATTATGACTAAATTTTTAACATTATTAGCAAGGGAACCAGGCAAAGCAGGTTATGGTGAAAAACAAGTCTATGCAAAGTTAGAGATGGGTGTTGTTGAAACTGTATTATTATCAGAAGTTTTGCCAGACGAAACTATAGAAAAGTTTGAAGAAAAAGCTGAAGAGCTTGGCTCAGAAGTCAGTATCATATCAACAGAAACAAGGGAAGGTATTCAGCTAAGGGATTTAGGCAAGGTAGCTGCTATTTATCGGTTTGATGTTGGCGAAGATAATTCTTAGTTGGTTTGATTAATTTTAACAACAACATTTATATATCTCTTATTCTTAAACCAAAACAGGTGATAAATAATGTTTGATTTCGGATTAATAGTAATGTTGGTCTTCATTATACTATTCTCATTTATAGCTTTTAAAGTAGTTAAACAAGTTCTTAAACTTACATTCCTTATCACTATCTTAACTATTGTTGTATTAGGACTTTTTAGTTACTTAGTTTACCAAGATATGGGAGATTTAAAAGAAAATTTCTCATTTAATGATAATTTATTAATATTACAAAATGAAAATCAATTATTAACAGGAGTAAAACTTAATTTTGAAAAAATCTCAGACTTTGAAGAATTAGAAGCATTTAATTCTTTATCACAAGACCAAATAAATGAATATAATCCTTATTATACAAATGAGGAATATGATAAAATCTTAGGAGATCATTATAAAATATTATTTATAGATTATAATACATTTCAAGATATTCAGGAAATTGAAGTTTTAAACAAAGCATACTCAAATGAATTTGTTTTACAAGTTTTGGAATCACAAAATCCTATGGAATTATTAACTCCAAAAAGTCTTAACATAAAATCTTCTGAAAATATTAAACCAATCTTATTTACTATGTTATTAACAGAAAAAATAAAATTACAAAAGTCAACATTCTTGATAACTGAAATGAAAAATAAAAATATTCGTGTTTATCCAGAAACAATAACATTTAAAATAATAAAATACATTCCTGTTGACTTTATGCAGGATCAGTTAGCAAAGATTAGTGAAAAAGTAAAACAAGAGGAAGAACAATGAACCTAAAGTTTTGGAAAAAGAAAGAGGATGATGATTTCTTAATAGACCATGATTTAAAAAGTCCAATAAAAGGTGTTGATGCACAATATGGTACTCAACCACAAGATCCTCTTCAATCACCACAACAAACACCACCTCCTTTAGAATCTGGTAAAGATTTCACAGTTAAAGAAACACCAAGACCAATGCAAGCACAAGGTCAAGCAACTCATGGTAATGATGAATTAATTCTTGCAAAGCTTGACGCAATAAAAGCTATGGTTGAGAATTTAAGCAGGAGGCTTGAAAGAATTGAACAAATCGCGCTTGAAGAAGAAAGAAAAGGATATTAATTATTACAAACTTATTTTTTCAATCACTTTATTCATAATTCTAATTGATCAATTAACTAAATTCTTAATCAGGTCTACATTATCAATTAATCAAACCAAAACATTAATACCAAAAGTTCTAGAATTAACATTTATCAAAAACACAGGGATTGCATTTGGTTTGTTAAAAAACCTACAACCAATAATGATAACAATTACAATCTTAATCATTGCAATTATTATTTATTATTTAAAAGATATCAAAGACAGGAACTTAGCAATCACAATTAGTTTAATATTGGGTGGTGCTTTTGGAAACTTAGTTGACAGAATCTTTTATGGCGCAATAACAGACTTCATTAAAATCAGCATTTGGCCAGTGTTTAATGTTGCAGATGCCTGTATTAGTGTTGGTGCTATATTATTAATAATATATTTTCTTAAAAAAGATAGTAAAAAAGCAAACAAAAATAAGAATTACAATCATAAATTAAATTAATATTTAGAACTCATCAACTTCTTCTAACTGTTTTAATAATCCTCTTTTCTTTAAGAAGTGTACTTGTGTAGGTCTGTACTTATAGATAATATCTCCTTTTTCATCTCCACCTAATTCCCAAGGTTCAACTATAACAAAGTTACCTTCTCTTACCCAAAGTCTTCTTTTAAGACGGCCAGGAATTCTACATACTCTTGTTTTTCCATCTAAACATCTAACATGCATTCTAGAACCACCTAATCTTTGCTCAACTATGCCAATTACTTCTTTACCTCTTGGCATTTTTGTTCTTTTTATTTCTAGTTCACGCTGTTTTTGTTCTTCTTCTAGTCTTTTTCTAATTCCTGCCATAATAGTATATAAGAAATAAGTTTAGTTTATATAGCTTTCTAAAAAACTTGTTTGTAGAAATACTGTTGCTGCCTCCATCTTTCTGCCGTAACGAAGGCCATCTTTCCATATGCCTGAGTAGGCAGGGCAGCAGCGAACGTTAGTGAGTAAGGATTTATACAAAGTTCAAATTCTAAAATAGTAAGTATAGTGCTGCCTGTAGAAATCCTGTTATTAATAACAATTTAAGAAACAATATAAAAAAAATAAAAAAAATTAATTAATTATTTATAAAAAATTTTAAATTTTTTATCCCTAAAAATCTTTGATTTTTAGTTACCTTCTTCTTTTTTTTTTCTTTTTAGCTTTTCTTTTAGGTTTTTTTTTCTTAGCTTTTTTCTTTTTACCGCCACGAGCCATTTTTGCTCTGGAGATGTCACCTTTTTTGTCAACGAAATAAAGCCAACCTGCTGCTTTTTTAATTCCTACTTTTGCTACTTTTTCTGCCATTTTATCTATCCTCCATTTTTTACTAAAAAATAAAAGGATCATCAAATCAATTTGTAGACTCTCACCCCCTATTCTTATTTATGGATAACTCATATATAAAGGTTTCGAAATACTTCTAGTCGAGAAACCCCTTTTTATCGTCGATGAGAAATAATTACTTAGCAGTTGGAACTATAACAAAAACTTTATCATTAACTCTAACCAAGTCAGAAACTTTAATTCCAACTCTTTCACCTTTCTTACTAACTTCAACTTTTTTGCCATCAATTTCCATAGAGACATTATCAAACTCAAGAACACCAGTTGTTTTTCCAGTTATCATAATCTTATCATTTAATTTTATTTCACCAGTTTCAATTTTAATTTCAGCAACATTAACATTTTTATAATAATTTTTAACAAATCCAATGTAATTTTTCTGAACTTTAGAAGCACTTCCATAAACATCTGTAAAATCATCATTTGTTGGAGTTCCTAAATAAAAACCTGTGTGAAACTTTCTATTATAAACATCTTTTAATTTTTCAATTAACTTTTCTTTTAACTGTTTTGTTAACTTTCCTTCAGAATAAGCATCAATTGCTTGTCTATAAACAGAAACAACAGTCTTAACATATTCTGGTGCACGATTTCTTCCTTCGATTTTAAAACAATCGATTCCTGCATCAATTAGTTTATCAATTATTGGCAATGCACACAAATCTTTTGGTGACATAATATAATTATTATTTAATTCTAGTTCATCACCTGTTTCAATATCTTTAACATTATATTTTCTTCTACATGGTTGTAAACAATCACCGCGGTTTGCTGATTTTTTAAACAAGAACTGTGATGTTAAACACCGACCAGAGATTGCAACACACATTGCACCATGAACAAAACATTCTATTTCTATATTATTATTATTATTATTTGTTTTAATTTTCTTACTTATTTCTTTTATTTGTTCCAAAGAACATTCTCTTGCTAATATAATCCTATTTACACCTAAATTATGATAAAACAAAGCACTTTCAGAATTACTAACTGAAGATTGTGTACTTAGATGAACATTTAAACCAATTTCTTTGCAAAGTTTTATTACAGAATGATCCCAACAAATAACAGCATCAACTTCAGCAGATTTAGCTTTTTCCAATATTCTTCTTAATGTTTCTAATTCATTTTCATAAACAATTGTATTAAGTGTAAGGTAAGCTTTTATTTTATTTACATGACATTGAGAAACAACTTTCTTTAACTCAGTCTCTTCAAAGTTCTTTGCATTAACTCTCATGTTCAGAGCTTTTATTCCAAAGTAAACAGCGTTTGCTCCTGATTGGATAGCTGCTTGCAAAGCTTCCCATGATCCAGCTGGTGCTAGTAGTTGTGGTTTCATGTTTAGTGGGATGTTGTGTGAATTTATAAAGTTAATTACATTAGTTAATTTTCTTATCTCTTCAGTAGTGAAAAAGAGAAACCTTTATAAATGGATAAATTATACCTAATATCATTAAGGGGGAATAATTATGGGAGATTTAGTTTTATTATCTAATGGAGAAAGATCAATCGATAGTGCAGTTAAGAGACTTCATCCTTTGACTGATTATAGAGAATCAAGGTATAGAGAATGTATAGCTTCTGTCTATAGATCAAATATCTGTCCTTATGATGATCCTGCCTTTGATTGGTGCAAACAATTAATTGCTCAAGAAACTAATTTATTGGTTTCAAATTATTTAGATTTATTATCCAATGCTAGTTCTTTTTCTGTTTTAGATGATATAGATTTCCATGTTTCACTTGTAGGCTTTGTTACAACTTGTTTAGAGAAATTAGAAAATTTTTCAAGTGCTATTAGAAAAGGCAACCAATGGGTTGACTATGTTACAGGTGCTGATCCTTTAGATATTATTTATAGAGACTCTCAAAGATTACAATTCTTAGAATGGTTTACTGGATTTTATAAAAAATCTTTGGCTGCAAATCCTGGTTTAACTAAAAAGGTAATAACTTCTGTTTCTTCACAGCTTAACAACAATAGTGATTTATTTATTCCTGCTGAAGAATTGCAAAATATAATTAGCTTATCAAGCGGCTTCTTTCAAGATTAATTTTGAAGAATTAACAAAAATATTTATTTCTTGTAATGCAATCCTAATTTGATTAAGTAGTTCCTCTTTTTGTTTTTGTTTTGTTTCATAAAGATTTATGTATGTTAATTGCTTTATGACTTCTTCTTTTAGCTGTCCTAGTAACTTAACTATCTCTCCTTTGATTATATCTTTATCATCATGTTCTGTTGTTTTAGAAAGTCTTTTTTCGTTTCGTCTAATATCATTAATTATGTCTTTTTGTATTGATACAGAATCTTTCATAAACATTACTGCTGATAACAATCTTTTATCATATTGCGCAATTACATTTGAATCTGTAGATAATAATTCAACATTTTTTGATTCTGTTTCTTTGATATTTTCTATAATTTCATAAGTCCTCTCTTGTATATCCTCTAGGTCTCCAGCATATTGCTGTGCTTTGGCATAATTTGTTTTGGTTCTAATACTATTTTTTATTTGTTCTTCTTGTTTCTTAAATTCTGCTAGAACTTCTTTAAGTCTTGATTTGATTTTTTCAGATAACTTGTGTAATGATCCAATCTTATTTAAGAAACCTTTATTGATTTTAGTATCTAATACTATTAATAATCTTAGTCTATCATTTTGTTTTATTTCTTGGTCAAGAATTACTCTAATTGCTGTTATACCTTGTATATATTCATCAAGAATTATAAAATTATATGGGTGATCCTCTATTAAAGATATAATTTTGTTAATAAAATCCAATTTTCCAGTTCTTCTAAAGTTTTGTAGAAGGTATTTATATCCATTTGTTACTTTTTTTATGTTATTAAATGAATCATTTAGCTCTTGAATTTCTTTTTTAGATTTTTCAATTTGTTTTTCGACTTTCTTTGAATGACTACTAGTAAATGATCTTAATATTTCTATTTGTTCATCCTCTTTTAATGGTTCTTGTTCCATATTATACATTATAATTATAAGGATATTTAAATCTTACTACTCTATAAGCTTAATCCAAAAATCCTACTCCATTTTACTCACTTTGTTCGTAAAACTCCGCCTGGCCATGCCATGTTTGCCAACAAACAGGCATACACGGCGCAGACAGATATTTTGGATTAAGCTTATCCTTTAATTTACATCATCAATATTAAGAATTGGTTTACTTGTCCTTAAAGAATCATCATATCCTATCCTTGGGCACATTGTGTTAACCCAGCAGTCTATGAATGGAAAGTTTTCTAGTTCTGAGAAGTCTAGAGTGTTGCATAGGAATAGAAATATTGTTTTGTTTTGTTCTTCATATTTTTTTTTGAATTCTAATGCATCATTTAATCTCTGCTGTCCTGATTTTTTCGTTATAATTACACCAATCTGTGTTGATGTTTTAAATTTTAACAAAGCACCCATCATCTTTTTCTTTATTTTGTTTATATCTTTATCATTTATTTCAGTTAATTGTTTATTCAATGGATTGAAAACAAAGACTTTCTCTGCACCTTTAAGTAAAATTGATTTTGCATGAAACAAACCATCACCTATATAAAGATAATTACCACTTTCTGTTCCTTTTACATCACAAACAAAATCACAACCAAGAATTTGTCCATTATGTTTTGAATGTCTACCTTTAACCAATGAAACTTTTACACCAGAATCCTCTAATTGTTTCTTAATACCTGGAACAGAATCAATAAACTGAACACTTGTTGCAATTGTCAATTCTTTTGGTAATACATCAACCACATCACTAGGCAATTCAAACTTTTCATTACATTTTGCTTCTATAAACATACATTTCATATAGTCGAGAAAGCGTATTTTCTTTATAAATATTAGTCTTTTTTGTATACAATATGATGGTGGATAGGATTTACATCAATTGCATCTCTTGTTGGGATCAATAATTGTTCTTCTTCTCTATCATTTCTTTTTTTAACTGTTCTCCAATGTCTTTTAGGGAATAGTTCTCTTTCTCCTGGTTTACATATTTCATCAGGTTCAGAATGTTCAGTGGTTTGATATCTTACACCAAATAGAACAACTATGTCACCATTTTCAAATGTGTAAACTGCAAATTGTTCTCTTAAACCAATAAAACTTTTGTTAATCTTTGCTTCAATCTCACTTGCTTCAATATTTTCTACCTGTTTAGGACTTAATCTAAGTAAACAATATCTCCAAAGAGAGTTTCTAGTTATTCTTATTAATGATCTTATTTCACAACTTCCTATAAAAACTGAAAAAGTTGGAACAAGATTTTCAAGGTCATTAAAATATTGAGCAGCTTTTGCACCTGCTGTCTTTCTTCCACCTTGAGCCCATCTTAGACCATAATATTCACAAAATTTAGTCTCTAACAAATCTGAAAATTGATCTTTGTTAGGATCAAAATCTTGCTGATTTTCTGGAACATCTTTTTCATTTATCTTTTCACCAATGTAACCTAATTTCAAAGCCAAACTTTCTGTTGTGTTGGCTATTGGTATATCAATAAAAACTTTGTAATGTGTTAAAGCATATCTTTGCATTATTTTAACTCTTGGGTTGGGTTGAATCAATAATCCTGCTTCTGTTTTTAAGAATTTTTTTATCTGTCTTCTAAAATGTTCTCTTTCAACATTTTCTAAGTATGTTCCTGCTAAATCAAACTTTTCTTCTTCTTCTTTTTCATGAAATAATTTGTTTAATGCTTTATCTACAGTTATATTCTCTGCTACAACTCTGTTTACTCTGTGATATTTTATGAATCTTTTAGCTTTGAATGGTAATTTATCATACAAAAACAAGACTAAGCCAGTGTTGTGGTTAGGCATTTCTCCGTCTAAATAAGGTGGAGCAGCTGATGCTGGTCTTAGTTCAGCCATTTCTACAAAAGGATATTTTTCGCCTGCTTCAATATATTGTTTTAAAGAATCAGTTAAAAAATAATCAATTAGAATATAAGTTATTTCTTCTCTAAGATAATGGTAATAATCTCTTCTTCTTCTATCTATCCAACTTTGTTCACATGCATCTAATCCCATATTAACACCTCAAGAACCTCTTTTTTAACATAAGAAACATTACAAACTATAAAAACCTTTACTGCTTATCAACTAACTCTATATCTTTTATTATATACTTTCCAGTACATTCATTCTCCATAACTTTCTCTGCATTTTCTATTACTAGTTTATTTTTAAATATTGGACAGTCTACAACAAGTGTCTCTGCTTCACCCCCTTCAAATGCAACATTAATACCATTTTTTTTATTCAATGTAACCATTTTATCAATAAATTTATTATTAATTTCTTCACCAAGCTCTGTTTCACCCAAACCTTCACCAGCAACTGCTGTAATTATTATTTCAAACTTCTCATCAACTAAATCTCTAAGCAACTTTTCTTGATCAGTGTGCCATAATGGAGAAAAACATTTTAATTTTAATTCATCACATATTTTTTCAATCCTTTCACGTTGGTAAGTTGAGAATAATGCACCTGTTATGATTCCATCCAATTCAAACTTTTCTTTAGCATTTCTAATAACTTTTTTCAAATCAATTAATTCTTTTTCTTTTTCACCTTTTGTTTCACCAATAATTACAGGAATACCAAGAGCCTTACTTTGGTGTTTAACTAATTCTATATTCGGTGTGTGGAACATGTAAGACGATAAATTCTTACTTTTAACAGTTATTAAACATTTCACATCATAACCTTTTCTAATCATTTTATACATTGCAAATATTGAATCTTTACCACCAGATACAAGAGCACCTAACTTAATATTGTTATTCAAATAATTCATTTTAAATTGAAAACCATTTTTTTTAGCTAATTTCATAATAGCTTTGTCAAAATTAGAACCATACTGTGCTGCTTTCTTTTTCCTAAATGCAATATCTTTAGGCATACCTAAATCTTCTGCAACTAATCTAAGAATATATTTCTTGACACCATCTTTGATTTTTAATTCTGATGGAACATCAAGTGCATATTTGACTAAATCTTTGTCTAAGAAAGGAACTAAGAATTTAACATTTTCAGAATCAGAAATTAAATTATCACGTAATAAATCACATTTTTCCATATTTTTAATTCCTTGTTTACATTCTTTGTTAATATTTTGAGCTTGTTCATGTCTTTGGTATCCAGCAAAGATTTCTTCAGAACCAAGACCAGAGAACAGGAATTTAACACCATCTTGTTTAGCATGTTCACATACAGCAACTATTACTCCACCAACACCAACGTGAACAACTTTGTTTTTAATATCTCCTAAAATTTTTGCTGTTTTTTTGATTATTGTTTCAGATTCATCTAAATTCAACTTTATAATTTTTAACTGAAATCCTAATTCTTTTGCGACTTTCTGTGCCCACACTAAATCTTCTGCAGGTTTTAGACCAGCTTCATCTAAACCAACTGCATAGCATGTAAAATTAACACCTAATGATTTCAAAACAAATGCAATCATTGTTGAATCAATTCCGCCTGAGAACAATACACCTATTTTATTATCACCAATCTCTTCAACTCTGTTCTTAACACTATTGATAATTAATTCATTTAGTTCTGTCTTTATATTATCTAAATCATACATAATTTAACTAATAGAATGATGAGTTTTTAAATGTTGAGGTTATTTTTTACCATTCAACAATCCTTCATAACCTTTTAAATTCTTAATATTATAAATTTCAATTAATTTTTCTTTACCATTCTTAGTTTTCAACAATCTTTCCCAGAATTTATGTGCATTATCAAACTGAGCATTAATAAACTGAGTATGAATTTGTCTCCATTTATTTGGATTTTCTTTCATAAATTTAACCCAACGATCAATAAAATCATCATGCGTTTTATCTCTCATAACCTTAACCTCTTTATCATTTGTTTTATTTTATTAATTTCATCATCACTTACTAAATCAGTATAAACTTTTCTTAAATGTTTTGCATCTTCTAAATCTTTGTCAGACTTTAAATATTCTTCTTTAAATGCGATATTCATGTTAATAGAACTAAACCAAAGATCTAATCCTGTTAATTTAAGTTTTTGTTTTGTTTTTAATTGATATTCATCTAACTCGTCTTTTGACAATTTTAATTCCATTTCAGGCAATGGTTGATCTTTTAAAGTATACCTCACACTTGCTTTGTGATTTAAATATTCATTATAGATTTCCTCAGGATTATCACTTTGCATACAAACAAAATCATTTTCAATCAAATCTTCATGAATTTTTACAAACAATCTTTTATCAATTTTAGGAATTATCAAATCAATATCTTCTGTAGCCCTTACTCTTCCAGAAGCAATTGCAACAAAACCTGATACAATTATATAATTAGTATGTTTTTCTAATATTTTACAGAATTTAACACAAAATTCATTCAATATATTGATATTTTTGATTCCTCTTTCCATATTATAGTGGTATGATTTTATTATTTAATAATGTTTCTGAATAATTTGTATTATATTATCTATTTTTTCTATCATATACTCGGTAGAATGATGAGTTTTTAAATGTTTACCCTAATATTCAAACACTCTTCTTCTAAACTTTCTACACTGATAATTATTAGTATTACTACTCAATTTCCCACCATACACATAATATCCTGGACTTATACCATGAGAAGAACTATTCCAAAGACCTTTCCTTCTTACTCTCCCTGATGTGTTAACATAACTTTGAACAATTTTTCCAATACACATATTATAAATAAATAATCTAAAAAACTTTATAAATTTATGTGTGAAAGAAGATATATTTATATATAACTTCCCTATAAATCTATATATAATTATAAAATTAATATAATTATTATTATAAAATAAAAAATGGGTGATATATAATGAAAAAATGGTTAATTTTTATGTTAGTTCTAAGTATTTTATTG
>CEPZ01032334.1_pt1 | contig 14781 bp, 20 predicted proteins | sample 530461 | NCBI WGS metagenome assembly CEPZ01 (sample SAMEA2620106, study PRJEB7988) | marine metagenome | isolation source: saline water (ENVO:00002010), including | reverse complement strand
TTCACACAGTCTTGCCAGAAATACTATCATAATCCCTGTCGAAACCATGACACCCCCAAATTTTAAAAGAACTGATATAACTATACACTATTTTTTAATTTTTGTCAAGATCTTTAAAATAATTCTCTGTATTGTGCTTTTTTAAGAGCTTTTTAAAGTGAGCTAAGTTAATTCCTAGAAATCTAGCTGCTTCTTTCTTAGATCTAGTGGCCGAAAGGGCATATTTTAATATAGCATCTCTGGTTATATAAGGTAAAGATGTCAATATAGGTAAACCATACAACATACCACCTGCAGACTTAGCTGCTAATTCTAATTTAAGACCTATTAACTCTTCCAAACTCAAGCTATTCAACATCACTTCGAATTCATCATGAGATCTGCTTTCTTTTTTAAGCTTATTGCTCAGGGAATAGTATTTATTTTTCCCTTCTTGAATCTTTCTCTTTTTTTTCCAAGACATTTAAACAACTATTTTGTAATATTATAGCACATTTAATTAAAAATGTTAATAGCTTTTAATATTCGCCGGATCAGAGACCGCTGCTGCCCGGGCCAAAGTCAGGGGCCCCGAAGTCAGAATCCATGTCGCCCGCAGCTGCTGCACCCATGGCAACTTTACCGGTGGGCAACACGGCAGTTGAAGGCTGCTCGGACGCGTCGATTCCGCCCGGGCCGCCAGGTGGACCCTCGATGTGTTTAAACTCTTCCAATATTGGAATGTCCGCCTCTATGGAGCTGACAAGTTGCGAAATAGCGAGTGTTGGCACACCGCCCGCAGCAACGTTGCTAGCTGGACCGGTAGATCTGCCGGTGGAAATACTGACCTGATAAGCCTCTGTTCTCCCTCTTAAATTAGAAGGCCCGGGCACAAGTAGGCGAAACAACATCATGCCGGCCGGTTGATCTCTCGACGGAGAGACATTATGATTTGCAAATTTGTAGTCATTGCCTATATCAGTTGTGTTTTTGATAATGTGATCGTCTGATATGTTATGTTGTATGTCTGTCATTATAATTGAAGCTCTGGTTCAAGTTGCAACTCTTCTCCACCCTCTACGGCACCTTCTTCAGGTTCCAATTCTAGTTCTTCTTCCTCTTCGGGCTCTACTACCTCCTCGCCTCCCCCGCCTTCATCTTCCATAGCTTTGATATCAGATTCCCATTCTTTAAACCTTCTCTCAAGTTGTTCTATCATGTTATCATAAAACTCATCTTTGTCTTTATCTAAAGTAAGCTTACCCCAATACCCCAATAATATAACTTCTAGACCTCCCTTGGATGTACCTTCCCGCCCATACCAAACATCAAAAGCTTCAATAACTCCACTTTGATCTAGATCAAAGCCAGGAATTGTGAATTTTTTAATTCCTTTCTCTCTTTCAACTTCGGGCGAATCCGGAGTTTCTGGTTCCCCCATTAATTGATCGTCTGTAACTTCATCATCAACAGTCAGAGTAACTTCTTCCTCTAATTTGCTGCTTTGATTCCCGGGTGCCTCTTTTGCTTTTTCTGAGTTTAATGCCATTTTTGTATGCTCTAGGATATGTTTTTTAAATGAAACTCTTTGCGCAGGAGTCGTTGTCAGAGACATATAAGAATCATTTATTTGCGACAAAAAATTTGTATTCATAAGCATATTATCAAGTACGTTCATGCCATATGTTGGCCACCTTTTTACATCAGGTTTAGCTTCTTTAATAAGTATACGAACAATGTTTCTTAATTGCTTCTTTTCGTGTAGGTTTTTCTTTTTTCTTTTTTCTTGCACAATAGTAATTGCTTTTCGAATATATTTTCTCAACAATAACTCTTCAGCCAACTGTTCTCTATCAATTTGCATGCTTATTCTCCTACACCTTTCACTAAATAGTTTAAAACTTCATTAATAAACTCTTCGTTGTGTTCTTTATCTTTTTTTCCTGATTTAAAATTGATCCATGGGCTTCCCCCGCCGCCTTCGACGGCTCCTGCTCCCATTGCTGATATTTCTTCTAATTCTTTTCTTGAAGGGTGAGATATAAAAATTTTAATTTTACTCTTTTTATCAAGTTCTCGAGAGTTCGGATCCTCATATCGTGCTTCTAAATCTCCGGGGCTTCCGGCAACGAATTCTATTGCATTTGTTTCTTCTATATCATCTTCTTCAATAATTTCTTCATCACTTTCAACTTCTTCAAAAGCAAAGCCAGGAGGTCCGCTTTTTGATCTCTTTGATGGCCTATTGTTAGGAAAGGCAGAACCCGGATCTTGAGGTCCCGATGCATGCATTTCACGCCAATCATCTAAATAATCGGTTACACGTTGACTTTTTTGATAATTTCCTTCGTTAAGCGACTCTTCAATTAGCCCATGAAGAATGGAAGAAAAGCTTCTTTTTTTTTTATTTTCTTCAAATTCTATTGTTGGTTCCACAGAAATGCCTAAAATATCTAATATTTCACTTGCATTATTTTGTAAGTGCTTTGGCAAAAATTCTTCCATAACATCAGTATCTCCATTTTTCATTGCAACCCTAAAGTTAGATGCGTGAAGAGGCTTGCCTTCTACTTTATATACATGTTCAAGCGGGTCTATAAGTTTAACTCCCGGCTTTACATATTTATCTGAGTTTTTCATAAAAGATTTCCACCTTGCTTCATCTCCTCCCTTATTAGAAGCTGCAGGCAGGGCACAGTCCCCAGGCATCATGGGGCCATTTTTTCCAACATATTCGTAAGCTGCTCTCACTGGGGTTCTCATTTCAGAAACACTTATTTCAACGTTCGGTAAGTTACTAGTGTAACGTTCCCATATTTTTACAGAATCCTCCACACTAACATCTGCTTGAGTTTCTGAGTCAAAACCTTCTCTATCGCTAGCTGGTAATGGAGAAATTAATATTTTAATTATTCCGCCGGGGTAAAGATGGGAATAATGCTCAACTAAATTATAATGACCTCGATGAGGTGGTTTAAATGCGCCAGGAAAAATGATATGTGTTTTTTTACAACCTTCGATATCTGACTCTTCAGGCTCTTCTTCACTAGCAAGTTCCAAAGGAGGAATTCCTTTTCTGCCATACTTAAAAAGCCCTAAGATTTGATTTGCAGGTGCAAAATTGCCAGTGAATTTGTATGTAACACCGTCATAATCAAAAACGAAACCTTCAACAGCCGTTGTAACATTTTCAATACTTTTCAACTTCTTCATTTCTTTTTTTAAAATACGAATAGCATCTTCGCTTCCAGATTTTTCAATTGCAGCAATTGCTTTTGTTACTTCAGAACGAAGTCTCATTACTTCCTTTACATTATCTAAAACAAAAAAGCTTTCCAAGCCTTTAAGCATTGCAACAGAAAAATCATGAACAATATCTTCAATCGGGAATATTGCTAGCTTCAATATATTTTTTTCGTCATGAATTAATGCGCGAACTCTTTCTTTGGTTTCTTTATCTAGTCCTTTGACGACATGATTAAAAGTAATTCCCTTAAATTTGGGCTCCATCTCTTTAAAAAGTCTTTTTAATAAAGTTTTTTTATTTTCTTCTGGCAAATTAGGAATTTGTCCATCAATATAAGAAATAAGCTTTTCCATTAAATAATCAAAAACAGCTTGATTATCACTTATGCCTACTTTTCTTAATTCGTTTTCTAGCCTTTCTGTAGCTGTGTTTAGCGCAATATCGTCATCTAAAGCTCTGAGTCTTCTTACTGCATTTTTTTGGACATTGTATTCCCTTTCCTGAATTGCAGTTTGCATCATTTCTAATGCTTTATCCAACTCGCGATAATAAGTTTCGAAGCCTTTTGTTTTTATTTGTTTATTTTCTTTATCCAAGATAACATGGCCAACTTGATGAATGTTTAAAAGCTTTTCGTCATATGCTATAACATTACGTGTGCGAGGATCCTGAATTTCGGAATTGTAAAAAACGTCAGCATCTGTTCCGAATATTTTAATTTGCAGCTCCGGATCTAATGATTGTACCGCTTTTTCAAAGGTTTCAAACGCATCAACAAAAACTTCTTTAATGTTTGGATTGGCATGACCAGCGAACTTTAATGCCAACTGTTCAGCATTCATCCCTCCAGCCAATATTTCACCTTTGTTTCTAACTCCCTTCGCCTGCCCTGTCTGGACAGAATAAGAAACAAATAAGTTTTGACCATCTGTTTTTTCTGTGCCTTCTATATTTCCATTGGAAGCTTGCGCAAAAATATCCTTCATTTTCTTGAAGGTTAAACCTGGATTATCATACAGGTGATTCATATGGCCTGCAAAGCCACCCATTATTTTTTACCCTCTTCCAACACCCTTAGCTTTTCTTCAAGCATTAAAACTTTTTCTTCAATCTTCCTTGTATGTCGCTTAATTTCTCTAACGTGTTCCAGAGCAATTTCAACTCTTCTTCTTTCAGTGTGAGTCTTTGGACTAAACGCTTGAAGCGTTTCAGTTAACGACTGAATATAACTACGCACACTTGGAGTGTCGTGTCTTTCTCCAAGTAAAAATTTGCGCGTCATTGAACCCCAATCGTTCATTCACTCGTCTTTTTTGACCAAATAGATTTTTTCTTCCTGGTTTTTTTTGGCGTCGAGGCAACTTCTTTAACATCAGGGACAACTTCTTCAACAGCAGGGGCAACTTCTTCAACAACTGGAGTTGACTCTGGGTTGCCTTCTCTCGCTGCCCTAGCTCTGATGGCTGATTTGCGATTCGAGTTATATTTTCTCAATTTTCTTTTTCTTGGACTTGCCATTACTTCTTTCCTCCTGTATATTCTTTTAGAAGTTTCTTATAAAGTGAATTACCGTACCATTCTTTGAGTGGCTTTTTTTTAGACTCACCTAAACCACCGAATTTGGCGGACGATTGGACTGTAGTCTTTTTCTTTTCCCAACATTCGGGGTGTTTGTTGGCCAACGTCGAGGCCTCGGCATGAGCTTGCTGCATGAGTTCGGGGTAGTCCTGACCGTAAAGTCTTTCGACTTCCTCCCACTTCGCTTCCTGATCTTTCATGATTTCTTCGCAGTTTACCGGCTCTTCGCCCAACCCTTCCTCCACCGCTTCATCGACTAGATCTGGACAGCCGCAGTTTTCATCTAACTCTTTTGCTGCTTTTTTCACGAACTTCTTCAATTTTTTGTCCTTTTTCTTTTCCTTCTTTTTCTTGTCGCCATCTCGCTTCGCAGCGTGGGCGCCATGGCCCTCGGCCAGAGAAGCATTCGTAACTTGAATTTCTTCGAACGGAACATTTTCAAGAATGGTTCCGTCTGACAATTTCATATCATAATGAGTCACACGATCAAGCTCTTCATTATAGTTATGTTGAATGGCTTCAGCCATCTCAACTTTTCCATTATGGTTGACACCACCATGGTGTATACAATAATGGTTTGGTGACCAAATTTCACCCTCTTCCTTTAGTTGAACTTTATCGATAAAGTACTTTTTAAGAGTTTGTGATTCGCTAATAACCCTACGAACCACTGTGCGAATTGCATCTTCATTCATTGTTTTTCTCCTTTTAGAATAAGTAGTTTCATTAATTCGTTTCTTCACACTATCTTCCCAATTTCTAAAACACGTGCTTCCAAGACTATAAGCCTCTTCTTCAATTCTATGACCGTGTTCTGTTTGGGCATAACCTTGTTCTCCAGTAATACCTTCCAGTTCTCCATTACAATTCTGCTTATGGTGAACCAACTCATGAGACAAAGATCTCATTACATCTTTTGGGTGTCTATTGTCAACGTAAAGGACAACTTTATAATTTGATGGATCATAATAGGCTGTTTTCCCTAAAGGGTTTTTAGCATTTTCCTGATCGGATTCAAACACAATTGTCACTGGAACGTCAAAACCCATTTTTTTTTGAGCATATGGAAAATATGCATCAACCATCTTGTGCAACGTGGACATGTTTTTGTTAGTATTGTTTTTTACATTATAGTGCATAATAATTATTATAATTAGTTATGTAATTTCTTTGTAGCCATTATTCACAAACAGTATTATCTAATATTTGCATTAAATTGTTAAATATTTCTTCCGGATTGTTTGTCAGCTCAAACCATTGGCCACTTCCAGTCTGACAAAGATTTTCCCAACCTATATACGTACCATTCCAATGTGTTGAATTTGCAGTTGATGTTGGGCTAAAAACAAACACACTTAAATCTTTTACTCCGCCTTCTAGTTTGAGCAATATGTCGTTTGTTATTTGAGGATTCATGTAACTTTGCGCAGTTTCGTCTGTAAAAATGACAACAACTCTTTTGGCTTCTTTTGGGATCCCTCTCCAACTTAATTTAAATTTAGGTATAGGTGGATCAGAATATATTGTTGTCCCATACATTGATGTCCAAAATATTTCGTCATCGGCATATTCGATTGAATTTGGACTAGCAATATTGGAAAGAGAAAGGTACAATGCATCATATAACATTTCTCGAGAACCATCGACTTGACTAAAATCAGTCGAGGCTAACGCTATCAAAAATGCACTAAAAGCAGAGAAATTGTGTTTAATTTTTAAGACTTCAGATATAGATGAGATACCATTTTCATTAGTAATTTTTTCCCATATAGGCCCATAAATTAGTCCCCACTTAATTACATCCTCATCGCTATAATATAAAGCAAACATATTTAATGCGCTAACAATAGCATCAATTTCATCATTCATAGACCCAGACGTATCTAATATAAACAACACATCTGTATCATTCATATCATCTTCAAGCTCTCCGTCACAATTGTCATCAAGTCCATTACAAAGTTCTTCCGGAAGAGGCAAAATTTCATCTAGACATAAATCATCGATAAAGAGTTCTTCAATAAAGTTACCCCATTTTCCTGCACTGCATATCAAATTGCCAGCTTTGCATATGCCAATGTTTAATGTTTCCGGGGGCCCGGTGTAGCATGCTTTGAAAAGATCTTCATCAACCTCTCCATCACAGTCATCATCATGATTATTACATATTTCTGAAATTATAATTCCTTTTTGTTCGTCACAAATAACATCTGGAGGAGGAGGGAAATAATAACAAGTAGCTTTACATTGCGTCATTCCAAATTCAGTGCATGGCTTATTCTCCGGAGGTAGTACTGCACATTCACAAGTTTTATATCCTTGTCCGCAAATTAATGGGTTCTCCATGCAGGGGATCAATATACCAACATCTGCAGAGCTACAAAGACAATCTAAGTCTTCATCTATATTTCCGTCGCAGTCATCATCTTCAGCGTTGCACCATTCTTCAATTGGCTGCTGTGCCGTACAATTCGACCACATGCCACTGAGACATATTTCATAACCTTTTTCGCAAACTGTCTCACACTCTTGAAGTAGATCTTCGTCCATTAATCCGTTGCAATCATTGTCAATTCCGTCGCACACTTCTTCCGGGAGCGAACCACATTTATCGCAAGCATTTCTTTGATGTTCGTCAATTTTATCATCACAATCGTCGTCGAGATAATTGCAAACCTCTTCTTCAGGTTCTTCAGCGGTACAAATTATTTCACCTTCAATACAATAAGCTGGTGCGGTTTCACAAACTGTTATACATTCATATGCCCCTTCGTCAACAATGCCATCGCAGTCGTTGTCTTCTAAATCACATATTTCCTCATCATCACACTTTTCGCAATCTATCAAATCAACCTTTCCCTTATCACAAACAACATATTGTTGCCCCGGGAAGCCATCTTCAGTTTGACATGTTTGAATTGCTATTATCGGATCGTTCGGATCGCACTCGTGTTTCATCCTACAGTTGTCAATCATAACAATATTATAATCATCGCATATATCAATAATTGCTTCCGCAATCCAATATTCATCGTATGGGGGACACCTTAGCCAAACTGCTTCCCAACAATCTTTTTTATATTCGTCGGAGACGTCTGGCTCTTTTTTCTGAACATCTTGTATTTGCAAAACGTCTGGCGCCATCGCGATTAATTGTTCTGTATCATTATTTTGCTCTATAATAACCCAGACGTCTTGTTTCGGAATGCCATCGATAAGCCTAGGATCAACTTTACCACAAGAGGTTATTAATGCAAATATTAATATTAATATTTTAAGACTGTAAGTCATATATTAGTAACTATATTATAGTGCAAGTATTAAACAAAAAATAGAACATTAATATGAGATATACTGTAAAAGCTGACCAAATTGCAACTTTCGCAGCTTTTTTATTTTTGTTTTTTCTTAAAATATAGACACCGCCAAGAACCAAGAACAATTTAATTGCAATAAAAAATACAATTCCTAAATCTAATGTATGCTGCATAAAAGGATTTATTTCAACTGCCAAGCCATTTTCTAATAGCCATAAAGTGGCACAAAGATCTATAATGTTAAAAACTATTATTAATATTAACAGCAACTCATACAGCATTGTGATTCAAGGACATCATTTTGTCGTAAGCCTTTATTCGGGTGTCAAACAATTTTTTTATATATTCATTATTTCTCAAAGCTTTAAAAACTAAATTTTCAGTTGAAAATATGCCCTTCTCCATAATTCCACATCTTCTTAATTTTTTTATTTTGTCCCTCAATAATCCTGCAACGTTATATGCGGCCTCATAATTATCTTCTTCAAAAAGATTTTCTACTCTGTCAATTTGATCCATTAGTGCTTTTGCTTTTATTTCTACATTCTTGTGGTCGATCTTAGGGCTTTCTCTGCTAGGTTTTACAAGCCACTGATCTTCTAATAGAGAATAAATTCCTGTTGATATGTGAGGCTCGTGTATATCTTGCACATAGATTTCAACTTCATGTCCCTTGATCATAATTTGATGAGTTTTGTTCCAATCAGCTTTTTTAGCATTAAAAAAATCACGAACCATTGGATCGTTGTCTCCAATGTCTCTATAATCAAGCATTATGTGTAAATCAATGTCAGAATATTCTGTCCAATTGAAATTAGCCATAGAGCCGGTAAAAGTTATATCGACAATATCTTCTTGAGCGATCTCGAGACTATCAATAAAATCTAAAGCGATTTGAATTAAACGACTGCTAATTTCAGGCTTAACTCTGCCCTCTGATTGCCAAACATTCATGTTTAGAGAATCTTTTATTTCTAAAGAAGGCAGATCTATCTCGTTGTTTTCTTCTGATTCTACTAAAAATTTGTTCCATTTTTTATTCATTTTTCTTTTAGGTGATTTATTATTTCTTCTTTAACAATTTCCTCTAGATACTCTCTCCAATGCGGGCTTTTTGGTTCGCCGCCTTCTTCTTCCGGGCCGAGATATTCTCCGGCTTCAGTTTCTTCGAGGGATTTCTTGGTGAGTTCAGCAGCTAAAACAATATCATCAGTTATAATTTCTTGTACTACAGGATCCCAAAACGATCTAAGCATGAGAGCTTCTGCTTCATGATATGGCGTCGTTGGATAAGTTAGTTTTAACAATATGTTCTTATCCCACGCGGAGAAGTCGTGCCATCGTTCTTTTGACCAGGAGCGCTGGAGGTCTACCGCGGCTTCCAAATATATTTCTAAAACACGTACTAAAGGGACGGACTCTCCTGTCATCCCCGCAGCACGCTGTAGAACTGCTGAAGTGGTGTTAACGAATTCGATAAAAGCGTCGATAGACATGTTTCCTATATTTTGTAGTTTTTTAGCTACCTCAACTTCTTCAAGATATTTTTGAACTTCTTCTAAAATAATTTGTTTAAGCTGTTCTTCTGTCGCTTTCATTGAAATTCATCCTCAGTTATAAGAGTGTAAGTGAACTTGTTATTATATTTTTTTGCAGATAACTTAATTAGTGCCATGAACTCATTAAAATCTCTTGCGGCTTTAAAAACTTGACAACCAGCTGAATACCCATTAACATATTCCATTTCACCAGTTGCAGCTGCTCTGTGGATGTTGATTCCATAGTATCCTTCTTGAATTGTGGAATCATCCATATCAAGAATTTTATCTCTATCATCGTCTCGCCAAACTTTCACTTTTCCATTCTTTTGACAAAGGGCTTCGTACTTCCCACGGTGCCTGGCAACGCTGTAAACACCCCTATATTGGCCGGGAACAAGAATTGCGGCTCCATCCTCATTGATTGGTGTTTTAAGGTAGCGAATGCCTATATCTGTGGTTATTTGATAGCTATGAACAATCCAATCCTTGTCATCATCTCGATATATTAAAAAAAGACAATCGTCAAATTCGTTTGCTTTTGTTTGTTTGCTACGACACCCTATTACATTAACATTGTAAGCTTTATTATTGTCAAAAAATGCGTAATTCTTTTTTTTAAAAGCTGATTTTAATTTTTCAACGATTAGTTTTGCATGCAAGCCTTTTATTGTAGCCATTTTTCAAGTTCCTTTAATGTAGCATTTGTTGACGTATGCTTAATAGCAATACCCCCAGCAGCTGTCCAAGGATCTGTATATTTGTCCATATCATCGATTAAGATATTTGGCTTACCTGTTTCTGGGTTCATTGCGTACTTGTGCTTTTCGTGAGTCAATATTATTTTATCTTTTGGTGGCAGTGGATTTAAGTTTCCTGCTAAGCCGCTAAGCCATAAAACTTTTCCTTTACGGGATTCTTCATCCCATGGGGCGGAAAGAATGTAAGGTTCTGGACTAAGAGAAGACAGAAAGCCCCAAAGCTGATCTGCATCGATCATGGCTGGTAAACTGGCCCAAAAATCAACATCGCGTGTTATCACTTTAAATATTTCTTTGGTGCCCAAACTAAGTTCTGGAAATTCTTCGTCTTTTTTAATGAGATCCTTCCACAATTCGCCAGACTCTAGAGCTTGTATAGCAGCCGAACGAATGTTTGGCTCTAGATCTTCGAAGCCTATTGCTTCTTCTATTCCCCCCAACAAATCAACCAAAACCCCATCCATGTCACAATATATTTGATATGGGATACTTCTTCCTTCCGATAGGAACTGTCTCCATATTTTATTTACTTCATCCATACATTAAATAGTTTGTGTCTTTCATTATACTTGAAATATAGTATCATATTTTTATTTCCAGTTGACATATAAACTTTGAAATCGTTTTCTCCCAGCCATTGAAGTTTTAAAACCCTGTACCCCATTGGATACACTTTTCTAGTAAAATGAGTTATTGTAGTCAACTTTTCTTTAAGTTTCCTAGGATTAGCATGTACGCTATAAGAAACAGTTCTTTTTTTTCTTTTGTTCACATTGACTACGCCAGAAACCATATTTTCTGGGCCAACAACAGAAGCTAGAAATTTTGTATTAAATTCCACTTGCCTGTGGAAGAATTTTTTAGATATAGTTTTGGGAGCAATCTTAATACCTAGAAACTGTCTAAGGTACAAATCCGATAACGGATCCCCAGTCGGCGACACGGCTGTCAATAAAGTTGTTAATAATAATAAAGTTTTCATATTTTACACCTGCAAGAATTAAAACATATGATAAAAGGCATACTAATGCCAAAATAACGATAACATCAAAAATATCAAAATTTTTCATAATAGAAGTTATTTTTTTGGTTATTGCACGCATGATACTAGTGAGTAAATAACTAGCACCGTGAATGTTATAACGACCATATCAAACATGTCCCACTCGAAAAGACGAGTTACTTTTTTCATTGCGTCAGCGGCCTCCTTTTATGTGTTTTATGTTTCCTTCGCGAATATCACTTTTTATGGAATTCTCCACCCAAGGAAACATGTCTCTTTTTCCATTGTTCCAAAAAACTCTCCAGGCGCCTACCTGCAACGAGGAGACGCGCTCTAACAAAACGGCATAACTTCCGTCTTTCTCTATTAATAAATCTCCTGGATCAAGGTTTGTCATTCTTCCTCTTAACTCTTGTCATCGGCACCACATTTAACATGCTGTCGAAGTGTTTTTGAACTTCTTCTTTGGTGTGGTTCTTTCTGACACGGTTCCCAAATATTTCTTCAAGCTGCAGCCAACCACGACTTACAAGCGAATCTAAGGCTTCATGAAGCTCTTTATTACTTAAATCATCTAAATTAATTTCAAGCTCTTCAAGCTCTTTGAGGGCTTCTTCGTAGTGTTCATAAAGTAGCATATTTCTCTCTCCTTAGTTTTTTTTAAATTGTAAGTCAAAGCGACAACTATTAATTTGATTATTTAATTCGCGCGCACAAAAAAGGATATCAACAAGCTCAGTGTCCAAAGGAAGAAGCTTTTTCAGTTGCTCTCTGATAACTGCTTCTCTTATTGCACGTGCCTGTTGTTTTTGTGTGCCTAACATATCCATCTACTTTCTTTTTAAAAATTCCTTATTAACATGGCCGCACTTGTTGCATTGAAATGTTTGCACAGGCAGCATAACTTCCTCTCCGGTTGGAGACACTAATGCAGATACGCGCTTCATCTGGAAGGCTGGTGAAAAATGATCATTTTTACACTCCTCACACAAAATATCTTGAGCATCATCTAAGTTAACTCTAATTTGTTGTTGATTTTCGTTCATAATATTACTCCTTAAATTAAATAGAAAAGCAATAACATTATAGCATTTATTTTATATTATGTCAAACGTTTATTAATGTCCGCCACTTAAGTCTGCAGACACATCCATAAAATTAAGCAAATACCAATTAGTTCCATCAAAAACCCAAGTTGTAACATCACCGCTCGCAGTTGTTATATCAGCTGAACCGCCCTTCAAATTAGTGCCAGTTACATCATAGACGACTGCGGCTGTTGAAATGACATTTATTATTTGCCCAGCAACTCCACCGTCAAACATTGTCAGTGTCTGACCGCTAGCATGTGTTTTAAATAAGTTTCCTGTGGCGACTGATGGGGTTGTATCGCTCGAGCCGAAAGTCACAAACGTTTCCGATGGACCACTAAAAGCCGCGGCCCCTGCTACGTGTAACATGCAATCTGGCCCTGTTGTCCCAATGCCGACGTTACCGTCTGTATGAATTCTCATTCTTTCAGCAGCTGCATCAATATTAGCTATTTTTGTTTTAAATTGTATTGTAGAAGTACCGGTTCCATCCCCACCCCCGGAAGCTAGCACCAAATCACCACCGTTTATATCACTTCCGTTAGTTGTAGTTGAGCCAGCAGAAATGACAAGAGCTTTCCCTGCATTTGTACTAGTGTTCGTCACAACGCTAATCGTCGTAGCAGTAGTGTTGCCTGCAGTGCCAACAGTAGTGTCTCCGCCGGCAACTGTAAGATCGCCGGCAATAGTAACATTGTCGGAAGTGTCCAATGTAATGGTGTCACCGCCATCAGAAGCTTGAATTTTATTTCCACCAATTTTAATAACTCCGGCAACCGCTGTCGTTGATGATGCAACAGTTGCGTTTGGAGTAATTGTCACATGAGCAACATCTGAACCAGCAGAGGCTATATCATTGCCGATTGTAAACGTGGAACCTGCAGTTAATTTCCAATCATCTCCGGCGTCGTCGCTGTCATCAGCTTGCAATAAGATATATGCAGATTCTGCTTCTTTAGCTTTAACAGTCATGCTGTTGCCTACTTTGAAAGATCCAGAAACTGTTGCGTCCTCTCCAACAACTAGACTTTCACCAATTCGGGCGCTTGAAGCAGACATATGTTGGAATTGTAATGTTCCAGAGATAGCTAAATCCTCTGCAAAACTTACTAAACCTCCAAAATCAGCACTCGAGGCAGAAAGATGACCTTCAATGTGAATATCTGATCTATGTCTAATTTTACTCATGTGCTAATAATTAGTTTACAAAAAAAAACAGCTCCTAAAAAGGAGCTGTTGAAAACGTAAGTTTTAATTAGGCGCACTACGGAAGTGTATGACCATTAGCAGCATTGGCGATATCAATTGTTGCGGCAGTAACCGTGGTACCTATACAATAAAAATCAGTACCATCACAATACACATCAAGATAATCTCCAACAGTTACAGCACCATCATTTGAATCAAAAGCAACGCAACTAGTAGCGTTGGTGATTTCAATAACGGAGTCTCCGCCCTGTCGAATGTGGCCGCCGATGTCCACTGAGTCGGATCCTGTTGTAAGGGCAAAATCCTTTGTGCCTTCGTTGTCACTGGCGGTAGCCATAATGATTTTGCAATTCCAACCTGCTTCAGCTGTTGGCAATTGGAGTACAATATTAACAGTACTCATATCAACGAAAAACACCTTACCTGAGTCGGCTGAAACACAAGTTTTTGTTGGCGCGGCGTAGGTACCTACTGTGCTGAGTGTTTCTGTTTTGTTTCGATAAGTGAGCGTGTTGCGTATATCCACGGTATTTGTAAATGTGGCTGGGGCTCTTTCTTCTACTTTAGACATGTCTAATTCCTCCTATATTCTGTTTAATTTAGATTAGTTTTTGCATGCATGAATGATTTCGCATTCCCAGTAAATAGTTTATCATATGATAAAAAGCATTAATGAAACCAAACCGAAAATTTTTGTATTTTATACTATGGCACCCTCTGTAGGATTCGAACCTACGACCTACAGATTAGAAGTCTGTTGCTCTATCCAACTGAGCTAAGAGGGCTAGTTTTAGCTGGCTCTCTTAAGCTTATTGATTCTATCTTTTAGTTTGGATATTAATCCCGCATAGCCATCTTTTTTGTATATTTTACGCATTGCTGTTCGATAACTACGCGATTTTGATACGCCATCGATATATATGTCACAAAGCATCCAATGCTTGTCTTTAAATATGAAAATAAATTCAGCTTCAAATTCAGACTCGTTGGATACGCTAGACACGATTGTTATGACTTTCGCGAATTTTTCTCCACGAAGCATTTTGTAGTCGGTTAAG
>CEPZ01006714.1_pt1 | contig 14792 bp, 9 predicted proteins | sample 530461 | NCBI WGS metagenome assembly CEPZ01 (sample SAMEA2620106, study PRJEB7988) | marine metagenome | isolation source: saline water (ENVO:00002010), including | reverse complement strand
CATGTTCTTGTTTTGAATGATGCAACCCAGACAGCGGTGACTTTACTTTAGCTGAAAACTCGCCATGTGTAAGTTCGGGAGAAAATGGTGCCAATATGGGTGCCTTGGATGTGGGATGTGAAGCAATACTATCAATTGAGAAGGATGTATTACCACTACAATTTGCACTTTACCAGAATTACCCAAATCCCTTTAACCCGGTGACAACGCTCCGCTACAATTTGCCGGAAGATGCCATGGTTAACCTTACCATTTACGATATGATGGGCAGGCAGGTCAGCACACTTGTCAGCAGTGAGCAAAGTGCCGGGTACAAATCAGTACAATGGAATGCCGTCAATGATGCTGGTGCTCCGGTTAGTGCTGGACTGTATTTATACAGAATTCGGACCGGGAAATTCGTAAAGACACATAAAATGGTATTGCTGAAATAGATTTTCCCTTTCTACAAAATTAAGCCCTGCCCGCTTACCATCGTTTTTAAAATACCTTACAGTTCCAAAAAATGAGTTTGCTCATCTCTATGGACAAGGTCTATGAAAATGAACAAGATTTATTGTTTCATTCATCTATGAAGCAGAAGCCGTACAATATAAATTAAGACTTGAATTATAAGATTTTCTTATCTTCAGGCTCTGCGTAAAAGATTTAACCAAACTGGAAAAAGAATTTGGTAAAAACAGATAAAATAATATTCTATGCTTCCCTGGCTTCCCTGGCAATCTGCATTGCACCCATTATCCTATGGTCACAGGATAGTTATCAGGTTCTGCTGGCATTAAAAATCTACCTGGAAAATACCTTTGGAAGCATTTACCAGATATTAACGTTTATTGTTCTCATATTCGTACTGTGGCTAGCTTTTAGTAAGTACGGTGAAATTAAACTGGGCGACGATGATTATCATTTTAATACGTTCAGTTGGGCCTCCATGCTTTTTTGTGCAGGTGTGGCTACTGGCATTTTATACTGGGGAACGATTGAATGGGCTTACTATTATGATTCTCCGCCTTTTGGGATTATACCCCGTTCCGAACTGGCAATAGAATATGCCGCTACGTACGGCATGTTTCATTGGGGAATTGCCGGGTGGGCATTTTACTGTTTACCGGCTATTGCACTCAGTTACATGTATTATGTAAAAAGGATTCCCCTGCTCAGGATCAGTAATAGTTGCAGGGGATTATTGGGGAGGCATGCAGATGGAGTGCCCGGCCAAATAATTGATGTCCTGTTCATGGTAGGATTATTAGGATCTACGGGCACATCAATGGGGCTGGGTACGCCTATGATAGCAGCAGGAATTGAATCAGTATTTGGGTTGTCTGATTCGTTCTCATTGAAAGTTATTGTGATTCTTTTTTGTGCTTCTATCTTCTCAATTTCAGTATATCTAGGCCTAACCCGCGGTATCAAGCGATTAAGCAATTTTAATACCACAGCCGCATTTATCTTTCTTACGTTTATATTTTTGGCAGGCCCCACGATATTTATTCTTAAAATGAGCTTGAACAGTTTCGGATTGATGATTCAAAATTTTATAAGGATGATGACTTGGACGGATCCCGTGACTGATTCAAGATTTGTGGAAGATTGGAGTATCTTTTATTGGTCCTGGTGGGTTGCGGTAGGACCCTTTAACGGCATCTTTATTACCAAAATATCAGGAGGCAGGAGTATTCGTCAGGTTATTTTCGGTACCCTGTTTTTTGGCAGTATCGGGTGTGCAATATTCTATAACATTCTTGGGAATTATGCTTTGCACCTGGAATTATCCGGTCAATTTCTGACAACCGCGCTAATTCATCTTGGCAAGGGAGCACATGCCATATCCGGGGTGATCGGTTCCCTGCCGGGCGGACATATTACCCTATTTCTATTTACGCTAATGAGCGTGGTTTTCATGGCGACCACCTTTGATTCCACTTCTTATGCTCTGGCATCCTGTGCCACGGAAAAATTGGAAGCTCATCAGGAACCCGCCAGATGGCACAGGCTTTTCTGGGCATTTACATTGGTTATTCTGCCCCTGTCTCTGATCTATATTGGCGGATTAGAATCTTTGAAACTGGCAGTTTTGATATCAGCACTGCCTTTAATTTTTGTTTATGTTATGATGGGAATATCCTTGTTTTTTAGTCTGAAAAATCATGAATAAAATGAATTTCCTTTCTCAAGAACTCAATGTTGTGGTTACTGCCGGAGCTTCTGGGATCGGGAAAACAATTGCACAGGCCTATAAAAATGAAGGATGCAGGGTTCATATATGTGATATTTCAGATGAATCTATATCTTCATTCAAATCTGAAGAGTCAGATATATTTGTCCAAAAAACAGATGTTTCTGTGTATTCTGAGGTTAAATCATTTTTCACAAATGTAGCTCAGCAGGTTAATTCAGTCGATGTGCTAGTCAATTGCGCCGGGGTTGCCGGTCCCACGGCAAACCTGCAGAATGTGGATCCAGGTGACTGGGACCGGACCATTGCCGTGAACTTAAACGGCATGTTCTATTCCTTAAAAGCAGCGATTCCACTGCTTCAAAAATCGCAGCAGCCATCCATAATCAATATTGCGTCCAGCGCATCCTTTTTTGGGTTCCCTCTGCGGTCTCCGTATACGGCTGCGAAATGGGCTGTGATTGGCTTAACAAAGACACTGGCCATGGAACTTGGCGGCGAGGGTATCCGGGTCAATGCGATTTGTCCCGGCAGTGTGAGCGGAAACCGAATTGATCAGGTCATAAAGGCGGATGCATTGGAGCAGGGTAAGTCGGTGAAAGAGATTAAGGAACTTTATGTAAAACAGGTATCAATGAAAACATTTGTTGAGCCGGAAGATGTGGCTAATCTGGCGCTTTTCCTAACGTCTGACTACGGCAGATATATTTCTGGTCAGGCCATAGGCTTGGATGGCCACACAGAAGGATTATCAAATAGTTTATAGGAGTGCATATGCAGGCAGTATGGTATAACAAATTCGGGTCCGCGGAAAATGTTTTGGAGATTGGTGAATACCAGACACCGGAACCAGTTCAGGGTGAGGTCAAGGTTAGGATCCATGCTTCAGGGGTGAATCCCTCGGATACGAAAAAAAGGCTTGGTGCAAATCCCCAACTTTTGGATAAAGGAACTGTAATCCCTAATAGTGACGGAGCCGGCGAGATCATTGCCGTTGGTGCAGGTGTTGAGGGTCGGGAAGTGGGTGAACGGGTGTGGCTTTACAATGCCCAATACGGCCGGCAGGAAGGAACCTCTGCACAATATGTTTGCGTGCCATCAAACCAGGCGGTCTGGATGCCGGATAATGCCTCCTACGAAATCGGTGCCATGATGGGCATCCCAGCTATGACCGCTCACAGATGCGTGTGTGCAGATGGCAGTGTGGATAGGCAGATTTTACTGGTGACCGGCGGGGCAGGCCGGGTAGGTTACTACGCCATTCAGTGGGCAAAATACTTTGGTGCTACGGTTATTGCGACAGGGTCGAGTCCCCAGAGTATAGAGAATTGCAATAAGGCGGGTGCCGACTTTGTGATTGGCCATCCATCTGATGATACAGCCAAAGAAATACTTGATTTTACAGGTGGGAAAAAAGTGGACCGGGTCGTAGAAGGTGATTTTGGAGTTAATCTTCCAGCGGTCCTTGATGTTTTAAAAACAAATGGTATTATTGCCACCTATTCATCCATGACAGATATGAATCCTGCCATACCGTTTATAAGAATGATGTTCATGGATATTACCGTTAGAATGGTTTTGGTATATGCCATGCCTGGGGAAGCAAAACAACAAGCCATGGAAGATATAACCGCCATTTTGACCGATGAACAATTTGATCATCGTGTTGCAGCGACCTTCCCATTGGGGCAAAGCGCAAAGGCCCACGAGGAAATAGAAAAAGGCGGCAATTATGGTTCTGTGATCATTACTGTTGATTGACTTATATAGAATGATAAAAAGAGTAGTATCTCTTTTCTTTATTATCGTTATGGGATATGCGGGGCAAAAGCAGCTGGAATATTGGGAAGATCCCACCATGATCGGGGAAAATAAACAGCCAGGTCATGCTACCCTTATGCCCTTTGACAACCTTTCCGAAGCTCTGGAGGGGGAGAAATCATCATCAGCTCATTTTTTCAATTTGAATGGCACCTGGAAATTCAACTGGGTCTCAAAGCCGGATGAGAGGCCCCTTGAATTTTTTAATTTGGACTATAATGTTAATACCTGGGAGGATATATCTGTTCCCAGTTCCTGGCAGCTTGAGGGATATGGAAAACCGATCTATACCAATGTAAAACATCCATTCCCAGACCCTAAACCGCCAGTTCCGCCCCGGGATAATAACCCGGTAGGTTCGTATCGAAGAACATTTACATTGCCTGACAACTGGGAAGATGGACAAATCATCGTGCATTTTGACGGTGTTAAATCGGCTTTTTTTCTGTGGATAAACGGGAAAAAGGTGGGCTACAGCCAGGGCAGCATGACACCGGCAGAATTCAATATTACCTCTTATCTTTCACCTGGCGAAAACAGCATTGCGGTCCAGGTATTTCGCTGGTCGGATGCGGCCTTTATTGAAGACCAAGATTTCTGGCGGCTGAGCGGAATCTATCGGGATGTATATCTCATGCATGTGCCCGATGTTCATATTCGTCATTATAAGGCAATCGCAGAACTCACCAATAATTATCAGAATGGGAAATTATCCTTAACAGCGCAGTTATCAAATTATACATCTTCTCCGAAACGGGTTTTGTTTGAAGCATCTCTTTTTGACCCAACTCAACAGGAGATAGATGTTATCCGCTCCATTGAGCAAGAACTAAGCCCCAATGCTGAAAAAATACTGGATTTTTCCTTAGAAATAAATGATGTCAGCCAGTGGTCTGCAGAAATACCTCATCTATATACACTGGTCCTTTCGTTACAAGATTTAGATAATAAGAAAATGGAGTATGTCAGTTGCAGGACCGGTTTTCGAAGTGTGGAATTAAAAAATGGCCAAATGCTGGTCAATGGTAAACCCATTATTATCAAGGGTGTGAATCGCCATGAACATGATCCCATCATGGGCAGAACTGTTTCTGATGAGTCTATGGTTATGGACATCAAATTGATGAAAAAATTTAATGTGAACGCGGTCCGTACATCTCATTATCCCAATCATCCTCGCTGGTATGAGCTTTGTGACGAATACGGGCTTTACCTCTATGATGAAACCAATCTGGAATCTCATGCATTTTGGTCCAAATTCACACTGGATCCAACATGGGAAAAAGCATTCCTGGACCGGGCCCAGCGGATGGTCCTACGAGATGTCAATCATCCTTCAATTATTGTCTGGTCGTTGGGGAATGAGGCTGGCTACGGTCCCAATCATGATGTGATGGCTGATTGGATTCGTAAATATGATCCTTCAAGATTGATCCATTATGAAGGCAAGGAACCAGGTTATGGACCTTTGCCCAATCATTATGATATCATCGCTAATATGTATCCCTCTGTGGATCTTATGATCAAGCTTCATGATGAAAACCCCGAACGCCCTGTAATTCTCTGTGAGTATTCTCATGCCATGGGTAATAGTAACGGAAACATCTTCAAGTATTGGGATGCGATATATAAATACCCACGCATCCAGGGTGCATTTATCTGGGATTGGGTGGACCAGGGACTGTTGCGCGAAGATGAACACGGCAGTTACTATGTGTACGGAGGCGATTTTGGCGAAAAACTTCATGATGGAAATTTCTGCATCAATGGTGTGGTCTCACCCGACCGCCAGCCCCACCCGGGGCTTTATGAAGTAAAGCACCATTTGCAAAATATTAAAGTGTATGGCAAGCAGGATGCTCCCAATGTTTATACGGTGGAGAACAGGAATTATTTCCAGGATTTAAGCCATGTTCTAGGCCGTTGTGAATTGTTGGAAAATGGGTTTATAATTGCAGAATTTGAATTAGACCTTTCCAATATTGATCCCGGTTCTCATAAAACAATATCTGTGCCCATTTCTTCCGGCCGGAAGCTGGATCCATTTAAAGAATATGCAGTCAATTTTATTTTTTCTCTTCAGCAGGCAACATCTTGGGCAGAGAAGGGACATATTGTTGCTGCGGACCAGGTCCTGATACAAACCGGCACACGAATTTTTGGTCGTATACCAGATATATCAGCATTGCCAAAATTAAAAACAGAACGCAGCGGCGATGGACTGGTAGTGACTGCTCATAAGAAAAAATTTCAGTTTAATTTGAATGCTGGTCAACTGCTAAATGTTGCCATTAATGACAAACAATATCTGTCTGCTCCTTTGCTGCACAATATCTGGCGGGCTCCAACAGATAATGATGAGGGCGGGGACGATAAAAGTTTCGCGTCCCGCTGGTTGAAGGCGGGCTACAATAAACTCCAGCGTAGCGTACAGTCTGTTGAAGTGAAAGAACCGAATAATCAGATGGTACAAATCAAGATTTCAGAAAAGTACATTAGTAAAAAAGGTGACATCCATGTAGAAATGGTGTATACGGTCTTAGGCAATGGGGATCTGCATGTGGATGTGCAGTCTATTGTGGACCCCACTTTGCCCGTTCTACCAAAATTAGGTATCACATTTAAGATCCCTGAAGAATTTTCATACCTGAAATGGTACGGCAGAGGCCCCCATGAATCCTACAGCGACCGTAAGCATAATGCTTTTTTGGGGATTTTTGAAGGAACCGTTGCTGAACAATATTTCCCTTATATCCGGCCTCAGGAGAATGGAAATAAAACAGACGTTCGCTGGGCCACAATATCCAATACAACCAATGCCGGAATCATTATTTTTGGCCTGCCACAATTCAATTTGAGCACTCACCATTACACGCTAGAAAACATTACAAATGCAACCCATACTTTTATGGTTAAGGAAGATGGACCTGTAACAGTAAATATTGATCATAAAATAATGGGACTGGGAGGCGATGACAGCTGGAACCCTCGAACCCATAAAGAGTACCTGATCAAGCCGGGTTCCTATCATTTTTCTTATATTTTAAGATACACCGATAATATCGACGATGATTTTTCCAAGGCTGTTCCATTGGTTAATCTTAATGACAAATAGTGTGGATGAAATATTTCCTTTTTCTGTTACTGTTCCCTTTACCGTTCGTCCTAGCCCAGCCTGAGCTGCACCAATTTTCTCATGGTGGTCTAAACAGGGAGTATTACCTGTATCTCCCAGACTCAATGGAAATAGATTCTCCACTTTTATTTGTTTTCCATGGGTATTCCGGATCTGCCAGCGGTATAATGAATTACTCCGGCCTGAATCAAATTGCAGATGAAAATGGTTTTGCTGTTTGTTATCCCCAGGGCCTTATCGATGATTGGAATTATAGTTTTTGGAATGTGGGTTATGATTGGCATGTGGATGAAACAGTGGATGACGTAGGTTTTATCATATCACTGACTCAATACCTGCAGGCAGAGTACAACCTCAGCACCGATAATATATTCAGTACAGGGATGTCCAATGGCGGTGACATGAGTTATCTACTGGCGTGTGAAGCTTCGGAGATATTTCGTGCAATTGCACCAGTGGCTGGCTGCATGATGACTTGGATTTATGATTCTTGTGTCCCTGTAAATCCTTTGCCCGTATTTGAAATCCATGGGACTGATGATGACGTAACATGGTGGGAAGGTGCAGACGAAATTTTTAATGATGGCTGGGGCCCATGGGAAAGTGTGGATACAACGTTTAATTTCTGGACCCAGCTGAATGGCTGTACAGGATCCACTATTGATACTTTGCCTGACATCAATACCTCCGACAGCAGTTACGTGATCAGCCATAAAAATACCAATGGGGTCAACAACAATGAAGTATGGCTGTATGAAGTTGTTAACGGAGGTCATGATTGGCCCGGTGCTTACGGTAATATGGATATCAATTCCAGCGAAGAGATCTGGAACTTCTTTACAAACTTTATTGATGATAATCTGGGTATCACCAATAATAATGAAAAACAGAAACCGAATATATTTTTACTGCAGCAGAACTATCCCAACCCATTCAACCCGGTAACAGCACTTCAATATTACCTACCACAAAAAAGTTTTGTTAACATCACTATCTACGATATTCTTGGTAGAGAAATAAAAAATTTGGTGAATGAAACACAGCAAACTGGTTATAGGTCGGTCATTTGGAGCGCCACCAACAATCAACATAATTCTGTTGCTGGTGGTGTCTATCTATACCGGATCCAGGCAGGGGATTATTCCCAGACCAGGAAGATGGTACTGCTGAAATAACTCCTGATTAGTCGATTGAATATAAATAATAAATTGTTAGGGTAAGGAAATACGTGAATAAAATCCTGTTAATCTTATTTTTACCTGTTTTGTTTATAACCTGCAAAAACATGCCTGAAGACAACTTAATAGCATTTGAGATGGATGGAAAAACCAGACAATACATGCTCTATATACCAGAATCACTAAAGGCCAATGCACCTCTGGTTTTTGTAATACACGGGTTAGGGAGTTCGGCAGACATTATCAGGGGTTTTTCCCGTATGGACCAGATCGCAGAAAAAAATGGTTTTGCTGTTTGTTATCCTCAAGGTACACGTAGTGCTGAAAATACGAGACATACAAAAAAAGGGACGCGTTTCTGGAATGTAGGCTACGAAACTCATAAGAATGAAACCGTAGATGATGTATCGTTTATTAAATCCTTAGCGATATATTTACAACAAGAATATAACTTAGATCCTGAAAAAACATTTTGCGCCGGTATGTCCAACGGCGGCGATATGAGTTATCTCTTAGGTTGCGAGGCGCCATATATCTTCAAAGCAATCGCCCCTATCACAGGCTGTATGATGGGATGGATCTATGATTCGTGCAACAAAAATGATCCTGTACCTGTTTTCCAGGTCCACGGGACAGCGGACAAAACAACGTACTATGATGGGGATGTGGATAATAGAGATAAATGGGGAGTCTACATGGGTGTTGAAACAACAATCAATTTCTGGGTGGATCGCAACGAGTGTAAAGAGGTAAACATAGATACTCTCCCTGACATTGATAGAAACGATGGAAGCATAGTTATCACTGAAAAATATACTGGCGGGAGGAACAATAATGAGGTTTGGTTCTACAAAGTAATAAATGGAGACCACGAGTGGCCGCCGGGCTGGCCTGTGAAATCAGGAAATGGGGATTTAAATACCAGCGAAGAGATTTGGAAATTTTTTCAGCATTTTATAGATCAAAGAGAATTCTGATTAGTTAATTAAAATTTAAACGTAAGCCCAAACTGGCTGGTGATTCCAAGAATTCCTAGGTCTGATACAGAATAATCCAAATTCATTTTATATGGAAAAAAGGGAAAGCTTTCCGAAGATAATCCAAATCCCCACGAAAAGCGGTTTATGTATAATTCCGTATTACTTTTATCATCTAATTCACTTGATGAGAGATCATCGTAGGATTCACTGAAATGTAAATATTCAAATCGAGTGCCGGAACGCAAATAAAACAATTTGCCAACCTTAAATTCGACACCGCTGACAAAATAGGGGTTCAAATCCCGTGAATCGTAGTAATCCGTATTGACAGTCAATGTTAGAAAATTATTTCTAATAAGAGATTCCGGTCCCAGGGGTTGAAAAGAGAGACCCATTCTAAAAGCCATGGGCAGGGGCCAATCTTCCGTGCGGAGATTAGCAACTACATCTGGATTTCCATCCAATTCTACAAAGGGGTCAATATCCACTTTTTGATCCGTTCCATTTAAGGTCAATTTGGATCCAAAGTTGGTGATAGCTATGCCAATTTTTAACCCTGAAAAACGAGTGATATATTGTGACCCTGCGTCGATAGCCACAGCACTAGCAGAAGAAAAAGAAATGGATTCCTGTATCATTTTCAATTGAATGCCTACATTGAATCGGTCACTCATTTTTTTTGCATAAGCAAATCCAATAGCGATATCAGATGCGGAGAAAGATGTACCGTCACCTTCAGGTGCTAATTCCGTAGTCCTTTCCATTTTTCCCATATCAAGGTAATTGATGCTTAATCCAAAATGTCCGACCCTCCCGGCAGGCATGACCGCGGCAATATAACTATGAGTTAAATCAAAGATCCAATCATTATGATTCACAGTAAATTCTATATTTCGGGCATTGGCGATTCCCGCCGGATTCCAGAACAGGCTTGTGGGGTCATCCACCTGGCCGGTAATGGCTCCCCCCATTGCAGTTGCTCTACCGCCAACGCCAATCTTAAGGAAATTGGCAGCAGACGTCCCTGAATTATCAAACTGTCCTAAGAGAAGAGAAACACAAAATACAAATGGAAAAAAAATTCTCATTATTTTATCACCGCAAATTTTCCCTTGAATTCAGCGCCCGATTTAAATCCGCCAGACACAACGTGAAAAATATACACGCCAAACGCCACATCCTGATTGTTGTAGGTCATTAAATTCCATGCTTCCACGCTCGGGCCACGATATCCGGGGCTGGTGGGATTATGTTCCAGCAGTTGAATCAAATCTCCTGCAGTATTATAGATCCGGATCACACATTCCGTAGGTAAATGTGTGAATTGCAGTTCTTTTACAAATGATGATTGTTCAAATTTTGATGAAACGACAAATGGGTTCGGAACTACTTTTATCCGATTCAAATCCCCTTTATTTAGAGTGTATTGGTCAGATGTTGTTTCAATAGTAAATCTGTCACTGTTCGGAATAAGGGGATTGGAAATGAATATTCTATAATAATCACCAAAATTAAAAAATGAATTTTCCATATCCCAATTAATGACCCACCCCATTTTATCAGTGTCAGTTGCATAATGAAGCTTTTGTTCGGGAGCATAATCTGAATATCCCGGAATGAATTGGAAACCAGTGTTAAGTGTGTACCCATATGCCCAAGACGTGTCTAAAGCCAGCATACCACCTGTGTATAATGAATCAATGGCCATGATACTATCCAGATCCCATATATTTCCTTCTGGTTTTGTAGTGCCCGTCAATTGATAGGCAGCAATATTTAACTGAATATTGTTCTCAACATCCCATAGTTCGAAGGGAACAATAATTGTATCAATGTCCTGCATACCGTACAAAGTCAGAATGTTATAATAAGATGCAATCGAGCCATCTTGCGTAAATCGTAATTCCAGGTCATTCCATAAATCAGAAATCAATGGGTCAAGCCCTATCGAGTCAATGAAATTTGATGGGAGAGTTTGAATGTAACTTTTCCAGTTAGCTTGATCCGCACTGGGATGCCCAAAATTTTCAAAAGGTATAGAACTGGCCGATGTGGTGTCGAATGGGGCTAATACGGCTGAATCTGCATTTTGAATTTCCCAAACTGCACTTGAAAAGGATGGCATAAAACCGTCAACAACATACTGAACTTCGGAATTGATATCAGTCTCATTATTGATAATGGTATCCCCGGAAGACAGGTTTACCATTGACCAGTACCTGACCAAAGTCGTATCCCAATTCATGGGATCGGTATCGCTTGAATCCACAGTGTCTATGCTGGTGTGAAAGTCAATTTGATACGTGTATCCTTTACTCACTAGATCATCTTCAGTTACTTCCGTCTGACCCAACATTTCAACCATAAATGGATTGGCTTCGATAGTGCTTAATTTTGCAGTTGAGGATCCTTCGTGAGTGACATTTGTCACTCCACCCGGATAGTAATTTGCCGGTTTTTCCTGAGGAATAAGAGAAACGGTATTGTCATTTGGAATATTAGCATTTTTAGATTTTGAGTTTTCCATGGGGTCCACGATCGCTCCGGCCCAATCGTCCGGTCCATCATAAGCTGTGACAGTATACCAATATTCATACCCGTTAATAATGTTTTCATCAATAAAGGTGTAGTTCAATCCGGATTCGGTTCCAAGGTTATAAAATACTTCCGGGTCATTCATAGGATAAGAGCCGGAAATGCCATCAACTTGATCGTAAATAGCTAATGGTTGAAAAATGTCAGTTGGATTGCCATTCAAATCGGTAATGACTTTCCCCCAATTGCTTCCCCGATCATCACTACGATAGATTCGATAGCCTTGAAAGGCATTGGTCCCTGTCACCGGATCAATGGATGATTCACTTCTATTATCCCAAAACAAAACAATTTTTTTATCATCCTGGACCGCTCGAACTAATGGCCGATCAGGCGGTTGTGGACTGGAACAATTATTATTGTACAGCGATTGAAATACTTTTGCATTACGCAGTAGGTCTGCTTCGTTAATACCGACAAAATCCGCAAAAGTAAAAATGACGGATTCACCGGGAGCAACGTCCAAAGCAGGTACAGTCTCACCATTGCTGTTGATGTGTTCAGGGCCGCCGATGGCCATAATCCAAGTACAATCCGGCCCATATGAGAAAGGTTTATCATATTGATCAGAAGCATGGGGAGAAATATTGTCCGGAGTTTCAATGCCACCCAGCAATTGTATATTATAGGCTTCCACGTCGCTTTGCGTATCTTGATCCCAGGGAACGGTATGGAATGCGGTAATTCCATAGTTTTGAGTAGAGCCATCATTTTTAGTGTGAACACTCTCCAGAAATTTCACGCCAACCCAGGCAATGCCTGATGAAGAAAACCCTTCTGATTGATCATCCGGATCCCACATGATTGCTAAATTTTCTAATAAATGTGCCCCTGTAGTATCAGATAATTTATCAGCAATGTCTGGATCATCAGGAGAAATGAACATACTTAAGTCATCGGTCCATTCATTCCAGCCCTGTTCCGGGGTATCAGGATCACTGTTTACCCCGAAAAATAAATCTTTAAGAGTATCTTTGCCGACATTGGTCATTTTTTGGATGAAAATAAATCCGTCATTTCCAAATGTATTGCTGTAATTAAGGGCCCAAGTATCCATCCGAATATTCAATGGCCCCACACCATTGTTACTGGCAAACGTGTTTCCATATTCCGGATCATTATCGGTGACAACAAAATAGGCTTCGCGATCAGCTTTGACACCAATTCCGCAGGGAGCATCGGGAAACCCTTCTGGTCCCAATTCGGCTTCTACACCCGGGAAATAGAGTGTGTCTTCCGGTACTTTTGATGCATTGTATATTATGGACATAAACGTGTCGCCCAATGCCGTTTCGATGGGCCATAAATCCGGCCATGATTCAGGGACATCGCTAAAAGCAATACCAATATTCGCGTCAGAATCCACATACCCGGCGTCATAATTGGCCAATGGTTCAAACTCTTCATCATGATCTCTGGCGGAATACTTTGTACCTACGCTGACAGAAGGAATACCATTTTTCAGTGCCCCTACAATCGGACCGGCAGTCCAATAATACGTGCAGCAGCCATCCTTAATCATGCTACCGGCAGGAAATTCATGACTTAAACCCCAAGGGTCATATCCATATATGGCAGCATTTGATAAGCGTAAAACCACATTGCCTTTATCTAATACGCTTCGTTTCCGGTCTTGGGCACCCATTATTTTTGCCAATGATTTTGATTTGCCGTCTTTGGCTAAATATAAATCATAGTATTGTTTTTTTGTTAGTTGTAGACCCTGCCCCTGACCAAAAACAAACGAAAAACTTATAAAATAAAACAGAATGAATTTCAGCTTCATTTTAATGACCAATGCTGATTCCGATTTCAATATGTCTGGGTGGACTGATATTATAAGGTTTCCATACATACATGAGTGACTGGCCGGAATCCAAAGTTGTAAATGGTTCGCCAGTTGTATTATCAACAGACAATACATTCTCTTTATTAAACACATTGGTTATATCAGCAAAAATCCTGAAGTCATATCCTACCATTTTACGATCATAATAAAGTTTGAGATCGAGATTAGACGTTGAAGCCATGCGACCGGAATACTGTTTATCAATCGGCCTTGCCCGAGCATCTTCCGGAGTATAAGGCAATCCGCTTCCATAATATCCCAACATGCTTAAGCCGACGCCTGACTTGTGCAAATAATTTAATCTAAAATTTATGGTGTGGGTTTGATCCCAAGGCATGGTATACGTGTGGTTGAAATTTCGCCAGTCGTAACCATTGGCCCATTCCGAAACATACCAGTGATAGCTTTCCGTGGGAGCATTTCCTTCTGCTCTGGATAGGGTATAATTGATTTCCCAATCTAATCCGGATGTATATAGTTGCAGGAATGAAAATTCCAGGCCGCGGGAATTAGCATAATCCATATTTTCATAAATCGCGTATTGACTTGGATCTGCGTCATATCGCTTGGATGCGATGTAATCAAACATATCTTTATAATATAAGTTTACCGTCAAAACAAACCGGTTACCGATGCGAGTCCTGATCCCTGTTTCGTATTGCACAGAGCGCTGGGGATTTACGTTAGGTGTACCTACTTCCGGTATGTACCAATCTGTGATATTATAGGGGAAGGGATAATAGGGATTGCCAAATAACTGATCTCTAGCCATGGCATTTGCATCATCCGACCAACCCGGAGGATTTGCAGAGTGACCTTTGTCGTTGGAATAACTGTACATATAACTCAAATCCGGGAATTGATAAAATTGACCATAAGAAAAATGGAATGCTGTACGATCGGTAATGGGGTAACCAATTCCCAATCGTGGACTCCACTTGTCCTTAACCGGTGCTTTGGGCGCTGAATTGAATTCACTGATTGAACCATCCTCATTCCGATCCAAATAACCCCACGCAAGTGTTTCTTTTTCGCCTGACGATAACGTATTCAG
>CEPZ01056904.1_pt1 | contig 14855 bp, 11 predicted proteins | sample 530461 | NCBI WGS metagenome assembly CEPZ01 (sample SAMEA2620106, study PRJEB7988) | marine metagenome | isolation source: saline water (ENVO:00002010), including | reverse complement strand
AAAGCAATTGAAGAAGTAAGAAAAAAGAAAAATCCAGTTGCATTACCCTTGGTAAGATTTGAATCCTTTTCAGAAAGAGAGGTAGCACAAATAATGCATATTGGGCCATTTTCAGAAGAAGGCCCAACAGTTGAAAAGATACATACCTTTATAGAGAATAGTAGCAAGCAGCTAAGCGGTAAACATCACGAAATATATTTAAGTGATATAAGGCGTACGGCACCAGCAAGGTTGAAAACAATTATAAGGCAACCGATGTCATGAAAAGGTCTAATAACTAAATAGCCGTCAACCCCACATTCGTGGGCTTTTTTGTTTATAGAGGCACTCGCATTTTAAAGAACAAAAATTAATCTGGAACTTTTGTTAATAGTTTTTGTTTTAATGTAAGTAAGCACTTACTTTCCGGGCCGTTATAGGAGAAATAAGATGGATAAAGACCAAAGAATAAAACAAATAAAGAAAAAAACTTTTAATCTCATTGCTCATAATGGTTCAATGGACTCTATAAGGACCAAGGATATTGCCAGTGCAATCGGAGCATCCGAAGCCACGATGTTCAAATATTTTGATTCCAAAGAAGACATCCTTGAATCAGTGATCAAAGAATATATACAAAGTAGACCACTCAACTTTAATGCTGAAGAAGTAACAACACTTAAAGATTTTAAAAAATATCTTCATAAAATATTGGATTTTACCTTCGATACTTCTTCCAATAGAAACAAAAATGTTTCATTAATTATTCAGACTTCTTTAAAGAAACACCCGATATCTAATTGGAACTATAAAAACTTAAAGGATGAAGTTTGGAGTTTTATAGAAGACAGAATTGAGTATGGAAAAAAACACTGGAATTTTGCCAAGTCAATTGATAGTAAAATACAATCAAGACTGTTCTATTATGCCCCCATTATGTTTTATATACAGATGGAATTATTTGATGCTAAATCAATTGAAAAATTTGATTATAAAAAAGTGAAAAAAATACATGTTGAAAATTTTATTAAAGTATTAACAGACATACCAAAAAGCTAATAACTATTTAGATCCAATACTGTCTAAGTAGTGTTTTAAATAATTGTAAATCAGGGGAAAGAATGAAATTTACTCGAATAATAGCAGTTTTTACTGCCATAGGAATCTTGGGGGCGGGGCCCGTAAAACATACGGTGGAATCAGAAGTATTAAAAGCACGGGTGTTTAACATTTCCTTTGCATCAAGTATTATCAGCATTGATGGTATATTTGATGAATCAGCATGGTCAAAGGCAGCCAGTACTGATAATTTTTTGGAGTTCCAACCGGGGGATAATGTAGAACCACCGGTCCCTACCGAAGTGAAAGTGACCTACGATAAGGACAATCTCTATGTAGCGTTTAAAGCTTATTCAGATCCCAAGGATATTCGAGCAACCTTGCAAAAGAGGGATCAGGCTTTTCGGGATGATTTTGTTGCAATTTTAATTGATACGTATGGCGATGCCAATTCGGCGGTCATGATTGGTTCCAATCCCTTAGGGGTTCAATTGGATGCCTTGAACACTGGGGGAGATGACGATGAGACCTATGATGTAATATATGAATCAAAGGGCAAAATCACAGATGAGGGCTACCAGGTGGAAATGGCCATTCCATTTTCCAGCTTATCGTTTCCCAAAAAGAAGATCCAAGATTGGAAAGTGACTTTTTTCCGGAATCTTCCACGTGGCGATCGGCATATGATTGTTTGGGGCGGAATGGATCGCTCTAACGCTTGCTGGCTTTGTCAAATGGGGACACTCAAAGGACTCCAAAGTATTGAACAAAAAGGCAGACTGGAATTTCTGCCCGCACTGGTGGGTTCGCAAGCTTCAGAATTAGATGAGAATGATTTACTAAAGAAAGGTGATTCCTTTGGCGAAGCATCACTAGGTATTAAGTATAGTTTTAGCTCAGCCCGTGTGTCAGAAATTTCAATTAATCCGGATTTCAGCCAAGTGGAGGCGGATGAGGAACAGATTGATGTGAATACCACTTTTGCTCTGAATTACCCTGAAAAGAGACCATTTTTTAATGAGGGGTCTGACTTAACTGACACTTGGGTTAATGTTATACATACCCGTTCAATCAATAATCCTACTGGTGTTGGCAGAATCATTAATCGTGGAGAAAAAGATAATTGGGTTTTTCTTTCAGCATTAGATGAAAATTCACCATATATCGTTCCTGGTGAAGAACAAAGTTTTACAGCAATGGGTAAAAAAAGTTATTCCAATATTTTTAGATATAAACGTTCACTTAACGAGGGTAGTTTTTTAGGTTTAGTTGCCACAAATCGAAAAATGATAGATAATAATGGAAGTGGCAGCATTATTGGTTTTGATACTCGTTACCGCTTTAACGACACATACCAGGTGGAATTTCAATCAGTTTTCAGCCATACGCAGGAGCCTAACGATTCCCTGTTAGTTAATTCAAAAACTTTTGGTGAAAATTATTCTTATACTTTCGATGGTGAGTCATTTTCTGGCAACGCACTGGAAATAGAATTTCAACGGAATACGGAACACTGGAGGTTGGAAGCAGGTTATGATCATCGATCACCAACTTTTCGTGCTGAAAATGGTTTTGTAACAAATGTAAGTCAGCGACGGATTTATTCGCAAAGTGTATGGATTTATTATCCTAATAATTTTTTCAGTCAAATTGTCGGTGGATTTCATACTGGAATTGAGCCTAATTATGATGGAGTTACTAAAGCTAAATATTTTGTTGTTTTCGGTAATTTAGCCATGCCTCGTCAGACAAGACTAAATATCTCATATGCTCGTCGCCCTATATATCGATTTAAGGATACGGAACTTAATGGTACTTATGATCTCAAGATTAATCTGAACAGTCAGTTCAGTGAACGATATCAGTTTGGGACCAATATCGGCCGCCATGTGGCCCCGGTCCGTTTTCTAGAGGTGCCTGAAGAAGGTCGCCTTACCGCTACCGGTTTTTGGGCCAGAATGCAGGCTTCAGACCGTATGAATATTGGTCTTTCATATAATTCTCAGAAAATGACTACAATGGATAAAGAAACGAATTATTTTTCAGGATATACCACGACGCTGAGGGCGAGTTTTCAGCACAACAATTCTTTGGGATTCAAGGTAATGGCACAATATAATAACTTTAGTCAAACATTTCAGATACAGCCCCTTCTAACTTATCAGCCCAGCCCGTTTACGATCTTTTATATTGGGTCTACATCCAACCAGAATGTGGATGGCCTGGCTATGAATACAATTCGGGATGGACAACTGACGAATCGTCAATACTTTATGAAATTTCAATATCTATTTAATTAAGTTTTCGGATGGCCAAGGTTAAATCTTCGAATCCTTTCACCCCGACATTAGAGAATACCACATGTCTCTGACGAAAGAGCCTTGTTTCACGACGAGGCTCTTTTTATTTATTTTTTATTTACTGTCTCAATCATTGTTAACTATAATCAAATATACCCATTTGGAGGACACAAAAGTGGAGGACACCTCCCCATCCAAGGCTTGGGTACTTAATATAGGTACGGGGTGCATAACAAGGACAGGCTCATACCTTTTTACATATCGGCTCTTATAATTTCTGTGTAATTTCGAGTATGAAATACCTCTGGCTCAAATAAAGAAGAACACAATGAGAAAATCAGCAAAGCATCAAGCAATCCTATCCTTTATTACGGTCTTTATTTTTGGTTGCTACAACGCACCAACCCCACCTTCAGAAATTGAAGGCGCACATATTTCTGGATTGCATTATGAAAAATATGACTGTCAAACACTAAATGATGAAATAAAATTTTTAGAAAAGCGTGAGAAAGAATTGGTAATTGCCCAAGAGAAAAGAATTAAAGAAAGCGAATCTCAAAAATGGGCGACTGAAGGTATTGGTAAGGGTGATGGAATAGAGGCATCAGAATTGAATAATGTGCGAGGTAAAATAAAAGCTGCTCGTAGAGTATTTGAAAACAAAGAATGTAATATAACTAAATGAAACGCCTCTGGCTCATATCGTTCCTTATGATCACATCCTGTATGGATATAAATGATAAATCTGTTACTCAAAGATTCACATTTCAAAATAAGTCACTTGAGTTTATCACAATTTCTGACGAATCAAAATCGGATGAGCCATTATTTCCAACTTACACTATCCCACCCAATGAGATAGTAACTTTAGAATATCCCTGCGAAGATTGTCCGGTATTTTCCTTTAAATATGAAGTGGTGGATAAAAAATATACTATTTGTCTTTGCAACGACGGCACAGACTTTCTTCCCAGTGGTGTGTTGGCAGATTTTTCATTCGGTTACTGCCCGAATTTTAATTTTATTAATGATCAGGAAAGAGAAATGGGAAAATGCTCTAGGTGTAAGACTCCTGATCCATGTCAGAGCTTTCCATATTAACCCCTCTGGGTCAAATAGCCTCCTCACGGGGGCTTTTTTGTTTATAGAATAAACAGGCACATTGTTGGGGAATTTTTTTGTAAATTTGGTCAAATATTCTATTAAAGGGTTATGAAATTAAAACCCTACTCGGATACGGGGTTCTTTAACTGAATAAAAAGAATTATTATGCTACTAATCGTAATAAAATACTTATGGTACCAATTCATTCATGATACCATACTACTATTTGAACAATTCTTTTATGTATTGTTATTGTGTGGCATATTACCACTGGCATTTATTGTTTTGTCTTAATAGATGAAAATTTAGCCCCTGAGTGATTGGGTAGAACAAAATCAAATATTTCTATCTTAGCCTCCTCACGGGGGCTTTTTTTGTTGATAAAAGAGACACCCATATTGTTGGGTGATTATTTGTAATTTTCTGTATGAAACGCCTCTGGCTCATATAAGGTAAAACAGCTCATGCAAAAATTGCTTTTTTCGATTATATTTCTAATGATTTTGCTATCGTTGAAACTGATGGAGAAAATATTGGGACTCCACCTGCACGATATACAATTCTTCCTAAAGCATTAAATATTATAGTATAGGGGCTAATGAGGTGATAAAACACAAATCATCCATTGATAAAATGGAAAAAATAATGAATCGGTTGGCATTTTTTCCAGCACCGATTTTTAAAAAAATAGAAAAGCTCTTGCGTAATTTATCTTCTGTTGAAAAAGAAATAAATAAGCAGACTGATTCAGTAATCTCTGGATTAAAAAAAGAATTAAAACCCTATTCAAAAACATTTGAGACTTATTCTGCGCTACCAGAAATTGGTGTAAAAAATGATGATATTCTTAAAATTATTGGAGATATTAGCAGCAAAGAAGAATCTAGGTGGAAAGATGGATTCGTCTCTGGTGCGGTGTATCATGGAGACCCTGATCATATTGAATTCATGAACAAGGTATATGCGCTTCAATCACAGAGTAATCCTTTGCATTCTGATCTTTTTCCGAGCGCATCAAAATTTGAATCTGAAATTGTCTCAATGACAGCTGAAATCCTTGGTTCCAATAAAACTCCTGATGAAATTTGTGGGACTGTAAATTCTGGGGGGACGGAAAGTATCCTCCTTGCAATGAAGACTTATCGAGATTGGGCAAAAAAAACGAAGGGTATTACAAGGCCAGAAATGGTGGTTCCAATCACGGCTCATGCTGCATTTGATAAAGCTGGAGAATACTTTGGGATAAAAATTATACGGACCGAAGTAGATGAAAATTTCAAGGCTGATATTAAATCCATTAAAAAGGCAACGTCCCGCAATACCATCGTTATTGTTGGTTCTGCAATTTCATTTCCACATGGAGTTATTGATCCAATTCAAGAATTATCAGAATTTTCTCACAGACGGGATATTGGGTTTCATGTAGATGCTTGTTTAGGTGGATATGTACTTCCTTGGGCAAAACAATTGGGATACAATGTTCCAGATTTTGATTTTGTTTTACCCGGCGTTACTTCAATTTCTGTAGATACTCATAAATTTGGATATACAGCAAAAGGGACCTCTGTTATTTTATATCGCGGAAGAGAATTGCGGAAATTTCAATTCTACACGATAACCGATTGGCCAGGAGGAATGTATTTTTCTCCCACATTTGCAGGGAGTCGTGCTGGCGCACTTTCTGCAGTTTGCTGGGCAACACTGATTTCTATCGGCAAAAAGGGGTATTTAGATTCTGTTAGCAAAATTTTGGCCAGTGCTAAAGAAATCAAACAAGGGATAGAAGAAGTACCTGAGTTGAAAATACTAGGTGACCCATTGTGGGTTATTGCGTTTGCTTCAGATGAATTAGATATCTATCAAGTGATGGAACAAATGACGCAAAAAGGATGGAATCTAAACGGATTATATAAACCAGCATGCATTCATATATGTGTTACTCTACGGCATACCCAAAATGGCGTTACCAAACGGTTTGCAAATGATTTGAAAGAGTCAGTTGAATGGGTAAAAGAAAATCCAGATGAGAAATCGGGTATGGCTCCTGTATATGGTATGGCTGCGAATGTTCCTTTAAGAAGTATCATAGATGATATATTAATCGAATATATGGATGTGTATTATCAGATAGATGATGATAAAAAAGACTGTAATACATGATAACAATTAACCATGCAAATGATTAAATATAGTCTTCTATTATTTTTTATTATAACAGTTAACGCACAAGAAATGTCAACTATCAGTGGGTTTGTGCGTGATGATGCAACGGGTGAGCCCATATCTTACGCTAATGTATTCCTTTCAGAAACATCAATAGGAGCGGCTTCTAATGTGGACGGTTATTTTGTTATCACCAATGTGCCGCCCGGGAGTTATCAACTTCTCGCTTCTATGATTGGATTTGAAATTCATAAAGAAGATGTAAATATTAAAGAAAATGAAAATATTCGTATCAATATCCGTTTACGTCAGGCCGTTTTAGAAGGTGCGGAAGTCACCGTTACAGCAGAGCGGCAAAAATTTGAACAAGCAATTGAAAGCAGCCAAATTTCTTTAGACTTGAAAGAAATCAACACGGTACCTGGTTTTATTGAGGCGGATGTATTTCGTACCCTGCAAATGCTGCCTGGTGTGCAATCAGGCGGCGATTTTTCAAGCGCGCTATATGTCAGAGGAAGCACACCAGATCAAAACTTAATTATGCTGGATGGAATCACAGTCTATAATCCCTATCACTTTGGGGGTATTTTTTCGACCTTTAATACGGACGCCATAAAGGAAGCTGATTTTCATGCCGGAGGATTTCCCGCACGATACGGCGGGCGTATGGGCGCTATTTTGAATGTGATCAACCGTGAAGGAAATACAGAAAAAATAACAGGTTCGGGTAATATTTCATTGGTTACCGGTAAAGCACTCATTGAGGGCCCTATACCCAATTGGAAAGGAATAAAGGGCTCCTGGCTTTTGTCCGGGCGGCGGACCTGGTTTGATCAATTTATTAATCTTATTACAAGAGGTGGAACAGAATTTCCCTATTATTTTTATGATTATCAGATCAAAGCTAATATTGACTTGGGGCCAGATCATCGCTTGACCTATAGCCGATTCTATGGCGATGACATATTGAGTTTTTCAGCTTCGGATCGGACCAGTGATATTGAGGGTGGTACAACCGAATCCGAGTATGGCATTGATTGGCCATGGGGTAATCATACTAATGGGCTAACCTGGCGCTGGATCGTTTCGCCTAATATTGTAGCTAAAACATTTTTAGCTAGCAGTCGCTATCGGTATGATTTTGATTTTTATTTTGATAATAAAGAAACCTATATATATAATGATTCGACGATCCATAATGATTTTGTATTCAATGTGGGATATCGTGATATTATCAAAGACCGTACTTTAGAAACGGAAATCATCTGGAAGACTAATGACAGGCACACGATTACCGGAGGATTTCAGCGTAAGGATATCAAATTCGATCTTGTCATGGAATATAGAATAACAACCCTGGATACGTCATTGAGTATAAAGCCATTGGATATGAAAGACAAGACCCGGGAATTAGCTGTCTATGTACAGGATAAATGGGATATTACAGAAAAAATAAAGTTTCAAGGAGGGCTCAGATTCGCTCATTATAACCTTCACGACAAGGTATATGTGGAACCTCGGATTGGAATGAAATACAATATTTCTAATGATATGGCCTTTAAAATGAATTGGGGCCGCTATCACCAATTCTTGATCACCGCAAATGATCCAGATGAGAATTTTCGCTTGATCGATCTTTGGATGGGTTTACCGGAAGACAAGCCGGCCAGTGTTTCTGATCACGCCATTTTAGGGTTTGAATATTTCTCACCTAAGAATATTCTATATAGGGTCGAAACGTACTATAAAGATTTTAATCATTTGCTTTCCTTAAAGCAGGGGGATGCATACGCAGAGAATGAAAGTGAGGTTCAGTCTACACCATACAATGAATTTTGGGATACGGACGCTTATGCCTATGGGTTAGAGCTATTGGTTAAAAAAACCTCTGGAAAGTTTAAGGGCTGGGTAGGATATACATTGGCAAAAACATTTAATTACACACCGCCCAATGGCTGGTATGCTCCAAACCATGACCGGACACATACTCTTAATGTGGTGACAACTGTTGAGTTGCCCAATTGGGTCTCTGATTATCTTGAGATGAATGCTTCCGTCACAGCATCGAGCGGGAATCCTTATACACCTATTATTGGTAGAGCCAATGAGTGGGACCAAGAGCTAAGATCTGAAATGAATTGGTTTTCATCCAGTAAATACCTGGTTGATAAAAAAAATAGTGACCGATATCCTTCTTATTTCCGTTTAGATATAGGTATTACCCGAAAAAATAGGCGCTTATTTAAATGGAAATACGATTCCTATATTCAGATTATTAATGTCACCAACCATGAAAATGCTTTATCGTATTTGTATCGGACAAAAACAGATCAAAGTACAGGCAATAGGGGCGCCGTTGAGCGAGCTCCGCTAAATACGTTTCCTTTCATGATATTCGGGGGAGTACAATTTGAATTTTAAAAAACACCTACAATCAATCTTTGTTGTATTTATTATAATTATTAACGGTTGTGCAGAGGGAGAGTGGGAACTAATAGAAGTGGATTACGAACCAGTTCTTAATGTCTTTGGCCTGATTTCTTTAGATCCCGAAGTAGACAGTTTTGTCCGTGTATACAGAACAACTAATCTTTCAGAAGAATCAGAAATTTTTGTTGGGGTTGATACAATTAGGTTTTCTGATGATAAAAATAATAATGAGAGTACCTGGTGGATTGATTCCCTATTTGAACCGGCGGCTATTATTAAAGATGCACAGGTAACGATTAAAGCCAATGGGACTTCGATCCCATTCAATTTTGTACCTAAACAATATTCTTGGGAATATGAAAAAAATGTCTATCTTGATACACTTGGGTCGTTTACACCACAGCCTGGGACCACTTATTTATTGGAGGTAATAGTACCGGGTTATGATTCGGTTAAGGGACAATTATTAACCCCTGAAATTCCCGTGCTTATTGATTCGCTGATACAAGATACCGTTTCAACGAAACGTACATATAAGATTGTTTGGCAACAACTCAATGGGGGTAAGGGATACCTTACAGGACGATTAGAAGGTGGTTGGTCAATAGCCTTTAAATGCGATCTAGATTTTGATAGAGTAGTGGATCTTCAAGATGGCACCTATACTGTTCCTGTGAGAATATGTGAAGAGCAGAATACGGAACCCGGTGAACCTGAGCCTTTTATTATTCGATTGATGACAATGGACGAAAATTATTACGAATATTTTATCAGAGGTGAAGAAGGCGGGTATAGTAATTTTCTATTGGGAAGTGAAACTACGGCAGGACGATCAGTTGGTATTGAAGGCGGATTGGGAGTTTTTGGTTCTATTGCCTCTAGCAAGATTCAACGTTTGGTAATAAATCATTAAATACATGAAAATTAATAAATTGAAATTAATATCTGCGTTATCTGGAATATTTATTCTTTTCAATTCTTGCAGTGAAGATGATGGTGCGACCGATATATTTGAAGAAATAAATGCTACACTACCGAGCAGTATGGTGTTAAAAAATATTCCTGCTGGAACTTTTACCATGGGAGGACCGACAGTCCAAAATAATGCGCCAGAAGTCAGCATTACACTAACAGCTTTTAAAATATCTGAAAAGGAAATCACCAATCAAGAATATATCAATTTTTTGAATGAGGCTTACACTCATGGCTGGATCATGGTATCTGCAAAACAGACATCTGACCCTTGCGGCACCTACACAGAAAAAATGGTTATTGGCGCAGGCGGCGCACCAGATCCTGTCAACGCTTCAGCAGGAACAAATAATAAAAGGGTCAGGCGTGGTGGTTCCTGGAATTATCACGCTTCAACATTATTAACTGATGCAAGAGCTTCCGATTTTGAAAATAGAGGAAATAATCATTTCGGTTTTAGAATAGTCAAAAAATAAAAGAGAAAGGGACATTATTGTATAATTATTAATTATTTTGGTGGATGCCTCCCAATCCGCCGGCGTGATTCCCATTGAAATAAAATTGGTTCAGCCAGAGGATATTGAAAAATTAGAATAAACTATTTCTTTAAGCATAAAAATAGCCTCCTCACGGGGTTTTTTTGTTTGTAAGAGTTTAATGCGTAATTTTCCGTATGAAATGCCTCTGGTTCATATAAAAATCTGAATTATGGACAGAAAAGAATTCTTAACAACAAGCGCTATCCTTGCAAGCGCAACTATATTACCCTCAAGTTCCGTCTTTGCTGAAAATATAAATAATAATGGTATTGACAAACTAACTGACGAAAACGGAAACTTTATCCACCAACCACTACCTTATAATACTGACCACCTTGAACCATTTATGGATGCAGAAACGTTGTATCTTCATCATACCTATCATCATGGTGGTGCAGTTAAAGGCGCCAACAAAGATATAGAAATGATAAAAAAGGTAATGAATAGTGGTGATTTGATGCTCGCTGACTACTGGACAAAGAAACTTTCATTTCACCTTTCCAGTCACATTTTGCACAGCATATTCTGGACAAACCTGGCAAAAAAGAAATCTCAACCTACTGGTGATTTACTTAAAAGAATTGAAAAGGATTTTGGTTCTACAAACAAAATGCAGGGAATGATCACAAAAATATCAAAATCGATAGAAGGAAGTGGCTGGGGGATTCTTGCATATCAGCCTTATTCAGATAATTTGGTGGTTCTCCAATGTGAAAATCATCAAAAGTTGACAGTTTGGGGAGCAGTTCCACTATTGGTCATTGACGTATGGGAACACGCTTATTACCTGAAATATAAAAACAGGAGAGGCGACTTTGTGGATGCTTTAATGAATATTATCAACTGGGACAATGTAGCACAACGATATGACATCGCTTTAAAACTAAAATGAGGTACCGTGAATGAATAATAAACACATTCTTTTATTTTTTGGAGTGATATACTCACAGGAATCTGTTTCGCTTGAAGACTATCAACGTGCAGAGAGCTTTTTGAGTTCAAACACAAGTTCACTTGTATTTCGTACAAATGTCAGCCCAAACTGGTTGGATGATGGTCGGTTGTGGTATCGTAATACAGTTGAAGGGGGAGCAGAGTTTGTTCTTGTAGATCCAGTTAAAAAGACACGTAAACTAGCCTTTGACCATCAACGTATAGCTGATGTACTCTCGAATAAGGATACTACTTATGGAGCCTTTGGTCTTCCATTTAGATCATTTGAATACACAAAAAGAGGTCGCGCCATTTCTTTCGATGTAAAAGACAAAACCTATACCTGCAATCTCCGAAATTATCGCTGTACTTCTGAAGATAATGAAGGAGTCGAGCCAATAGATAGCTCTCCTAGGGCTCGATATCTCCGTCAACGTACTAGAGTCTTATCACCAGACGGAAAACTGGCGGCTTTTATTCGGGACCATAATCTTTGGGTTCGAGATGTAACTAGCAAAAAAGAGAGGCAGTTAACCTTTGATGGATTAGAAGGTTATGGTTATGCCACAAATAATGCAGGATGGACGAAAGGACCAGGACCAGTTGTTCTCTGGTCTCCAGATTCTAAAAAGATAGCCACCTTCCAGCACGACAGCCGCGGTACAGGGGAAATGTACATGGTCTCCACAAAGTCTGGTCACCCTGAACTGCTGCAATGGAAATATCCTCTTCCGGGCGACAGTCTCATTTTTCGTATTAGTCGTGTGGTTATCAATGTCAAAGATGCCAGTATGGTTCGGTTGAAGATGCCGCCTGATCAGCATCGCAGTACGAGTGATGATCATATTGCGGGCCGAGGGGGAAAATTCCTAGATGTTCGGTGGAGTGAAGACACAAAGAATTTAGCATTTGTATCAAGTTCTCGAGATCACAAAGAAGCTCAGCTACGTGTGGCGAACGCAACGACTGGTGAAGTGCGTGATATAATGAAAGAAGTGCAAAAAACCTATTTTGAATCGGGTGATGGTTTCTCCAACTGGCATTATTTATCTGATAGTGATGAAGTGATATGGTTTTCTGAAAGGGATAACTGGGGTCATCTGTATTTAATTGATCTGAAAACAGGAAAGATTAAGAATCGAATCACTAAAGGTAAGTGGGCGGTACAACAGGTACGGTATGTGGATAGGAAGAAACGAAAGATTTACTTCTCTGCCGGTGGTAAAGAAGATGGCAATCCCTATTATTGGCATTACTACAGTGTCAATATGGATGGTTCCGACTTAAAACTTCTCACACCGGAATATGCACACCACACCACTAGCTTTTCTCCGAATTTCAAGTATTTCGTAGATAGTTATTCTACGCCAGTTACTCCACCAGTCACTGTACTGCGAGACATGGATGGTAACCAATTAGTTAAGTTAGAAGAAGCTGATATTTCACAATTGATAGCTTCAGGTTGGAAACCGCCTACCCAGATCAAAACTAAAGCTCGTGACGGTGTGACGGATATTTATGGGCTTTTGTATAAACCAACCAATTTTGATCCAAACAGGAAATATCCAGTTTTAAATCCGCTATATCCAGGTCCACAATCGGGCAGTGTGGGTAGTCGCAGTTTCAGGCCATCCAGAAGTGATAAGCAGGCTGTAGCAGAACTTGGATTTATTGTTATTGAAGTCGACGCAATGGGTACACCTGGGCGTTCAAAATCCTTTCACGATGCATACTACGGTAATATGGGGGATAACGGGTTACCAGATCAAGTTGAAGCAATCAAACAACTAGGTGCCCAGCATCTATGGATGGATCTTGACCGAATTGGTATTTATGGCGGTTCCGGTGGCGGTTTTGCTTCTACAGGCGGGATTCTTCGCTATCCTGATTTCTATAAAGTGGCTGTTTCAGGATCTGGCAATCACGATAATGCTACTTATGAGGACGACTGGGGGGAGAAATGGCAGGGGATGCTCATTAAAAATGAAGATGGCACCACTACCTATGATAATCAGGCTAACCATCTCTTAGCAGAGAATTTAAAAGGTAAGTTACTTCTGGGACACGGTTCTCTTGACGGAAACGTACCAGTAAATAATACCCTATTAATGGCAAAAGCATTGATTGATGCGAATAAGGATTTTGATATGCTTATTTTCCCGAATAAGGGTCATGGACTTGGGCAATATTGGATGAGACGAAGGTGGGACTACTTCGTGCGTCACTTAAAGGGTGTAGAACCACCAAAAGAATTTGAATTTAAATGAAACGCCCGCCTCTGGCTCAAATAGCCTCCTCACGGGTTTTTTTGTTTATGGGCACAGGAATTTAGAGGCTCACACCTTTTAATCCCCTTAAGCGGACAATATCAGCCTTATACGTTACATATTATAATCGACTAGGGTTTAAATTAGTTCCGTGTAGCAGATACTGAAAAAATTTAGTTGATGCTTATAATATATAATCAAATAAATAGTTCTCGTCAGATTTACAGAGAAGGAACTTGGAAGGATAGGGAATTGATTGATTCAATATCAATATGCTGGGATGAAGATGGGAATGAAAGAAATTGTTACTAAATGAAACGTCTCTGGCTCAAATAGCCTCCTCACAGGGTTTTTTTGGTTCTCAATGTTCAAATAAAATCATAAAAAGCAGTAAAAATGCTTAAGGTTTCTCGTTCAATTCATAATTTATATTTACAACTAATAACTCAAACCCATATACAAAAATAGATTGTTATAAGATTTAATAATGTATATCAATTTTTCCAAATCTAAAGAAGAATAATTAAATTTTAACGTTATAGTATTATATCTCTGATGGATAAAGAAAGTGTCTCTTTTAAAATATATTATTGACGTGAAATGAGTCTCATTATAGTAGGTAAATGCAGTCGTCAAGCAATATTGACGGGAGAATATGGCCGTCAATAATTATAGCTGAGACATCGCCAGAGCACTACCTTATTTATGAACGTTTTAAAGTGTTGTAAATATAAGTTTTAATGTTGTAAATATAAATTTTAATGTTGTAATATACTTGCATGAATGTTAAAAAAATCCAACTGCGAAACGATATTATCACCTACTTGAATGAATTTCCTGCCTCGGAGGTAAAAGAAATAGCTAGTCATGTTGGTGTCTCAAAGCAGGCACTCTATTACCACATTAAGCTTCTATTAAAAGATGAAAAAATAGAAGTCGTTGACAGAAAAATTGTAAATGGAATAGAAAAGCGCTTCTATTCAACTATTGTTACAGTCGATTCTACTCATAATGATAATGATAGAGAAGAGTCTAAACAAAATATCAAAGTAGATCCTATAGAGGATACAGCCGTCGCTGAAGAGGAGATGATCGATCAGAATATTATC
>CEPZ01049572.1_pt1 | contig 14877 bp, 30 predicted proteins | sample 530461 | NCBI WGS metagenome assembly CEPZ01 (sample SAMEA2620106, study PRJEB7988) | marine metagenome | isolation source: saline water (ENVO:00002010), including | reverse complement strand
TATAAATTTAAGGAAATTTTCTAAATCCTGCAAGTCTTTTTTTAAATTAGTATACGATTCTGCATATTCGTCGTGTATAACTTTAGCTGTTTCTAAAATTTGAATTTTATTATTTATTTCTTTTTCTTGTAATTGAAGAATCTTTAGTGATGTTTCAATACTAGAAATATCAATTTTTATTGGCTCTTCTATATTTTTCAATTCTACATATTGATCTAAATAATGATAATTCTGTAAATCAAGTTTCATAGTCTTCAATTCCTCTAATGAATAAGAACAAGAATATAAATCTTTTTCTAAATTAAATTTAGTCCAACTTGAAGAAGCTTCTTCTCCCTCTTGTTTAATCTTTTGTAGATCTTTTTCTAGATTAGCTCGTTTTTGAAGCAAAACGGTAGCATCTGGGATGTTTTGACCGCATGTGGGACATAGTTCCTGAATATCTATTAAAGTCTCATATTCGCCTGAAATCTTTGTATATTTATCTCGTAATAAATTAACATCATCTAAATTATCTTTTGCTATAACTTTATCAAGATTAACTAATAATTTCTCAGCCAATAAAGATTTTTCTAATTTAGATTCTTCAATTAATATTTCTGAAAGATCCATTGTTATGGCAGGAAAAGTAATTTTATCAATAATTGATTTTACTGCTATTTTTTTGTTCCATTGAATTAATAATTGATTATAAGCTCCCTTTTTAACTAATGCTTCTTGATATTCTTCTTCAGCATGTTTTAAGGGAGCTAACAATTTCTTTAATTTTTTATTTTGTAAAATAAGATCAGTTTTATCAAAGGGGTATTTTTCTAATTTTAATTTATATTGTTGCTTTAGTTTTCGCTTTTCTTTAATAAATTCTTTAGTAGTTCCTTGAATTTTATCAATATTATCAATTCTAAGAAGTTTCTCAACTCTTTTAATTCGCTCAATTGATTGTAAATTAGAAAATGTTTCAATATCTTTTTGAGCTATATAATTTGAAGTAGAATATAAGTCTGCATTAAAACCATATGTTTTTTGAACCCATTCATCTACGCCTACATGTTGTCGAGCCAATACAGTTCCTTCTAAGTCTTCGACTAATTGTTCATTATCACCTCTATTAATTATATAATTATCAATATATAATTTAACTTTTCCATGTTTAGCTGTTGCACGTATCCATGCATTTGCTTTTCCTCTTGTTAATTTATTTCCAAATAAAGCAAAAGAAATTGCTTCAACAATAGAAGTTTTACCAGTTCCATTTGGTGCAGCAATAATATTTAATCCTTCTGTAAATTCCTTTGTAAAACTTTTATAACATCTATAATTTGTAAGTTCTAATTTTTTTATCATAGTTTTTGTTTATATTCTTTTAATATATGAGCATCTATATCGAGTAACATTAAATTATTTTTATAAATTCCATAGTTATCTATTTGATAATTTGCTAAAATAAATTTAATTGTATTTAAAGATAAAAATTCTTTTAGATGTATATGTGGTAATAAATGATAGCGTTGAGCATACATTTCTTCGGTAAGAGGCTTAGTATACTTGATTTTTATTGCATAACAAGATTTAAAGTGAATTATTTTTAAAGGTTTTGGGTGTAGTTTTTTTTCATCTAATTTTGAAAGAAAAGAAAACATAATATTAAGATCTTCGAATGATATAAGATCTCTATTTCCTTTTTTATCATTAGGAACTATATATGGTTCTTCGATTCCCATTTGATTTACTTCACATTCCTTTAAAAATCGTAAAGGTCCTTTCCATTTTTTAAAAAAGAACTTAAAACCATATTTATTACTTTTATGTTTTAACCAAATATTATAAACACCTTTTTCTAAAGAAACACATTCATAGTTTTCTTTAAAAGCTTCAAAATCTTTTTTTAACATTAACATTTATTTAAAAGAGGGTCCGTACCAATTTAAATGTAAAAATTCTAAGGTACCGGCTTTTAGAGTTGTAAGAGAATACATTAAAAAAGACGGAAAAATAATAATATCTCCTTTTTTTAAATTATTAACAATACTTTCTCCTGTGTTTTCCAAAAAACGTAATTCTCCTCCAATATACTCTTTTGGATCACTTAATAAAATTAAAGAAGATAATTTTCTATGAGACTGTCCTTGTACTCCAAAATCAGAATGCCATGCATAATAATTTTCTTTTTTATAAACTAATAATTTTAAATCTTCTTGTACAGATTCATATAACTCATAATTCCATAATTTTGCATTAAAAGTAAAAAAAACTTGCATTAATTTTTTTGATAACCAATCCATTTTTGCAGTTAAAAGCGGAGCAGCTAGAGGTATTGTATATACAGTAGATGATCTAATATGAATATTTTCTATTATAGGAGTAGTAGTAAAAATATACTTTAAGTTTTTAATAGCATTACATTCTTCTGTTGTAAATAAATTAGTAGAAAAAGCAGAATTAATACTATTCATCAGATAAACCTACTGTTTTAAGAAATTCTTCAGAGAATCCCTTTTTAATAGCTTGTTCTTTTAAATCGATCATAATATCTAAATCTAAATGTTTTTCTTCCATAATAAAATCTTCTTTTGCAACTTTAGCATTTCGAATTGTAATAGGCTTATTTCCCATAGGTTCAATTTGTTTTCTAGTAAGAATAATATCATTAGTAAGGTTATCTCCAACCTTATGATTTATTTCTTTTAAACCGTCAATGGAAGACCAGTAATATTTTAAACCTAATTCACCAATATTCATTGGCATAATAGAGCCTATATGCCATAATCCGTCTCTAATATTAGATACATGTTCATGCCCAGAAATCATTGTAATATTTTGTTTAATTGCAAATTTAATTAAGTCATTTGTAATAACATTATCCATTTCATTATCCCAATTATTATAAGCAGCATGTAAGAATAAATAAGGTCCAGTTTGATGCTCTAATGTAGTTTCCAGCTTAGCACTAAACATAGATTGAGTATCACACCAACCAATTGCATGATTATTATCAAATACATGATCAACTGCATTTCGTGGAATAATATTAACATATTTTGTTAAATAATCCATAATCGAAACTTGTAAAGTTTTAGGGATATCATGATTTCCACTAATGATTGTTGTTGGAATATCTTTAATTACTTCTAAAAAAGTAAAAATAGTATGAAAAGAAGGATGTGCTGTATTAAAGACATCTCCTAAAAACAATAATGAATTAGGTTTTTCTTCTTGAATAATAGATTTACATAGCAATAAAGCATGATTTTCCCAAATTAAAGAATCACCATATGTTATATTGAATTTTTTCCCTAAATGTAAATCAGGAATAACTATAACCTTTTTAGACATATTTATTTTTTTTGAACCTTTTTAATAAATTTATTTAATAATGAATATGGAATTTTTAGTTGTGAATGAAAACCTTCTTTATTATTTTCAGTCACTTGAGAAATAGTAACTAATTTATGATCTCCTTGAATAGATGTATATTCAGAAGAAAAGGTGTCTTCTTTTTTAGAAGACACCTTAACTTTTTTACTCATAATTAGCTTACAGTATTTTTTTCAGTAATACGAGTCTCTAATGCGCTAGCTTTAGAATCGGCTAATGTCATAGCCTCTTCTACTGTATCAGCATATGCCTTTACTTTGCCAGACCATTGTCCTTTAGCGTTAATTGAAATTTCAACGCTTGATTGACTAGTATGTATTTCACGAGTTTCAGTCATGTGTTTTATCCTTTCGTTGTTTATAGAATTTAATCATTAAGATAATAGCTTCTCCTAATAGTCCTAATAAAAATAGACCAATTAGCAAAGTAACTATCAATACAACCCAAAAAAACATTAGGATTTAGCAGGAGCACCTTTATTAATTAAATCATCTACTTCAGGAGGAATAACAGATTGCATATCTTTGACTTCTTGAATTTCTGATACAATAGAAGCAAGAATATCCATTCTATATCCTAAATTAATGACCATATTTAAAAGAGTTTCTTGACGTTCTTTGTTACCCATTTTATCCCATTTTTTCTTAAAAGCAGCAAAGGCCTGTTCTGCGGTTTCTGGAGGAATATTATTTTTATCCATTTTCTATTAGTTCCACTTTTTTAAGTTGATATGTAAAATAACGCATTCTTGGTAATTTTAATTTACCTTCTTGAAGAATCTGTTTCATTTTTCCTGCGGTTTCAGCAACCTGCTTGTCCAGTATATTTCCTTTTTGTGCATGTATTCCTAAACACAAATACCAATCTTTAGGCAAGTTTTTTATTTTAATCATTTATTCTTCTTTCGATTTTTATATTGTTTTGCTAATTTAAATAGTTTTTCATCAGCAGTAAGCTTGTTCTTTTTTTTCTTTTTTCTAGGTTTTACTTTTGTTGGAGAAAGAGTACCTTTTAAATCAGGTTGTTCAATTCCTTTATGGAATACAATTCCATCTTTATCAACAAATTCTGTCATAAAATGCCAACCAGGCGGTCTTCCGGAAGGTTTATCTCTTAATTCAGGAAGAAGCTCAGGATTTAAACGAATAGATTGTTTAGCAACACATAAAGAGCAAGTAACGGCAATAGCATCATCACTTGTAAGAACATAGTCAGATTGACACATTTTACATTGCATATATCTTTTTCCATTCTCATCTTTATAGGTTATCCATTTATTTTTAGACATAATTTAATTCCTTATATAATAAGGAATGTCATGTCAGAATAAATTAGCGCAAAATTCATCTTTCTAGCCCTATCTAGACAGTGAATGAGCGGTAAATTTATTCGTAATTTCTAATTGTTATTCCTACTGGAAATCTAGGAATTCCATCATCTGTAAGTTCTTGATATCTTACAGTTAATTGAGCACCTAAATAATTCTCACCATTATTAAAAAGATTCTGTCGATCTTCTCTACTTCCAGTTGGTCTAACCCAAAATTTACTTCCTGTCTTGGTTTCGCATTGCCAAACAACACAGCCTGCTTCAACTCCTTCGCCCTCTTTATAATTGACGATTGTATGCTCATCGTCTATAAAGGCTTTAAGTTTTTGAAGATCAGCTGATCTGTGTCCTAATTTATAGTTTCCGGCAGTATTTCGAACTATGATACCTTCATAGCCAGATGCTATGTAACTATCATGTTTATTTCGTAAATGTTTTTCATCATTAACAACTACTGTTTCAATAAGTTTAATAGAAGTTTTAGGATATTCCTTATATAAATCAGATAAGAATTTCCATCTATTAGTAAAGGACCAATTATGTCCTGCTGTAGTGTTATTAGTATTAAAACAATCAAAAACTATAAGATATATTTTATCTAAAGTTTCTTGTTCATTTTCAGAGCGTCTGACTGCTCCAGCTAACTCTTGAAAAGTTAACTCATCTGAATATAATTCACCATCAATATAAAAATTATCTGTATCCGCTCTTTCTAATAGCATTTGTAATTCTGCTTCAATATGCGCCATTATAGTAAAATCTTTACCTTTACGAGTAAACATCTTTACTTTACCGTTTTCAAGAGTTGCAGTACAGCGAATCCCGTCTATCTTTGGCTGCATTGCTGCAGGCCATTCTATATTATGTTTACGCTTATCAAATGGATGAGCAAGCATTGGAAGAATAGGAGTACTTATAGCAGTAATGTCCTCAGTATATCCCTTATCCCTCTTTTTAGCTGCTTTACTTGTAGCATCAGCTAAAGCTTGTTCCCATGGAGTTGTTTCATTGGCTTTGCCTATGTTCTTACCAGACACTACTGATCTGGTATCTGTTTGTAATTTACCGCCATTATATCCATAAATATAATTAATATTAATTATATCGGGATCTGTTCCATTTAAAGCTGCTATACTTGATATTTCAGCTTGCCATTGTTTTATTTTTCCTGTTGAGGAAAGAGCATACAATGGCCCTATTATTGTTTGCATGGTTCTCCTTCTTTTGTTTTTTTGTGTTCTATTGTTATATCGGGGATATCATCAATATCCTCAAATGTCAATGGAGCATATTTATTAGGAAAACTAGACCCAAATAACTTTGTTTTAGATCTTTGTTTTTTTGACAATCCTTTTCGAGAGCCTTTGTATACTAAACGTGCCATATTTCTATTTTCCTTTAGTTTCTTCTGCTGGCCATTTATCTTTTGGACAGCTGGAAGCTGCCAGATGTGCTTTTATATCCATAAAACATCCACATAGTTGACAACGCAATCTAGCCTTTGCAGTCATAAATTTATATTCACAATCATCACATATTTTTAACCGTTTTATTGCAATTTGTTCATCTACTAAAACTTTTTTTCTCTTCATAACGTGACGGAAATTTTTCATAGCATCTGCTGCTAAATTCTTTACAATTTGTGAAGCAGGTGGTAATTCTGGATTTCTTTTATGCTTTGGTCTTACAACTCCTCCTAAATGCAGGCATGCAGCCTCTGTTACTTTAAGAGACTCGCCATCCGGCAAATCACAAATAATAATCTCAGGAGAATCTTCTATTGGAGGTAAATTTTCAGAGCAATCGTCTTCTAAACACCAATCTTCCTGTTCAGGATTTTCCCAATCAGGTTTTTTATTATCTTTATCTTTATCTTTCATAATTCAAGTAATATCTGTTCTGTTACTCGTTGTTGTCGTCTAAGTCGAATTCCTTTTAAGGAACTCTTACATAATTTAAGAATATCTTCTAAACAAAACAAACAAATATTTTGTCTCCAGCGTGCCCAAGGGACAGATGGACATGGCATATGAATAGCCAAATGTTTTTCATTTCTATGAATTTTCAATCCACAGCAATGACATGTTCGTTTCTTAATTGCTTTAGAGGTAAGCCAATTAAAAAATCCCTCTTTTCTGAAATGAGTAAACTTACCTTTTTGAGTGCGATATCCTTCAGTTTCTAATGTATACATGTGCATATCCCCTTTATAACTTTTATTGTTAATTTAGTACATCTGTTTGCTAAATTTATACATACATAGACTTGTATAAATAATAGAATGCAGCTACTTATCAGCACTAGGTTTTTTTTTCTTTTTATAATCAGTTTCGTAAAAACCAGATCCTTTAAACTGTGGTTTTGCAGTATGACCATAAACTCTTTCCATTTCCACAATATGTACACCACAACTAGCATTAATACACCTTTGGCAGATAGGGATTGCTGCTTTCATCCCTTGTTCTACTTCGTCTACTTTTTTACAAGATGGGCATTTAAAGGTGTAAAACGGCATACTTAAAATACAACAGATATCTTCTTAGAATCAATATCTATTTCCATAAAAGTGGGAGATATTCCATTTTTGAAATCTTCAGGTGCTTGTTCTTCTACTTCCCATGTATCGTCTATTTCTATTTCAGTTTCATTATCATAATTATCTGCATCTAATAAAAATACAGAACCTTCGCATTTTATGACATGGGGAGAAACATCTTTAATTCCCCAAGATCTTGCATCAATATAAACTTTATAAAATATAGTTACATCAGAACTGCTAGTATCCTTATCCTTGTAGGGACCGTTATTCGAATCATATGTAATATCGATCCATTCACTAGGTAAAGTTAATTGATAGTCATTCTCTTCCATAATTAATCTCCTAAGTGTGTTAATATACCGTGGTCTTTAAGAATATCATCCCTTCCTCCTTTACATACAACAAATAAATGTTTAGTTGGAGGGAGAATTGGATTCTCTTCTACCCAACCATCCGTCAAATGAACCATTAATTGAGGAGGTTGTTTTCCTTCATAATAATCGCTTAAACAACCAATAGTAGTTCCTCCTCCTCCTGTTGAGGGGAGTGTAGAAATATCGTTACGATTACCTTTAGTAATTTTAACAACATTATTTACTTCAGTATCCCAATATAGTAAGTCCATATTGATTTGTTCAAATGCATGAGCAATTCCAGTTATTTCTGATAGAAAGAACGTATACTCTTCATCTGAAATAGATCCAGAAGTATCTACAGTAACTGCAATATTTAAGTTCTCACGTACGGGGGACGGAAGATATATTCCATAAGAATAACTTCGTTTATTGGGTTTAGCATATGTTTCATTACATTTTATATCACGTGTAATCCACTGATAAAGCAAAGCTCTCCAATTTAATTGAGGATTTAATAAATCTTCAATTATTCTATCCAGATAGGCTGGTAAATCTCCTCGCATTCTTGCAGCAGTAGCTGCATCTACTAATTTACCTCTCCAATCTTTACGAATTTCTTCTCGTTCTGCATCTGAAAGATTTTTTCCATATTCATGTTGATCAAAGCCATTTAATTTCTGACAACTACAGCAAGAACTAGATCCTTCGTCTTCTTCATCTTGCCCTGTTCCTTCAGAATCACCTGAAGCTGAATGACAATTACATTGACATTTAGGAAGTTTTTTATCTAAAAGTTCATAAAGTTCTTCAGCAGTTTTATCAATTACATTAATAGTAATACTTTCAGTTTCTGAAATAGGTAATATACAATCACCTGTATGTATATCAGGAAGTAAAACTCCTTTTGGTAACTTAAATCCTTCTTTTAAGATCATATAATTAATTATAAGATCACAAGCTACGTTCCATAGCATTGGATTTTTTGTACCAAGTCTAATTAAATGAGTTAATGCAACATGCATTACTTCATGACATAAAACTCCTTCGGTTTCCGCAGGAGAAAGCTCATCAATCCAAGTAGGATTAAAACGAGCATTTCCTTTAAAATCAACACCCATAGTAGGAACATTAGTATCTTCTTTGATATTCATATTCATTACTAAGTGTGCAAAGAATGGAGCTTTCTTTTGTAATTGTACTTTTGTTTTTACAACCTTTTCTTTTGGGGTTAATTTAAGTACCATTTAGACTCCTTGTGGATCAGCAATAATAAATTTACCTAACTTTGGTCCTACCGTAGTCTTGAATATTTTACTAGATTCAGCTCTTCGTTTAAAGGAAGCAGGCTGAGCATCTTTCATAAGACGTAGAGTCATTACTCCAAATTCTTCTGGTAAATGTTCAATTACGGTAAGCACCTTATCAAAGTTTTTATATTCTTTCATAAAATGTTCGGACAAGCCTCCAGAAACAGCAAATAATTTATTTACTTCCATTCCAGAAACTGTATCAGGTTGAGCAAATATAGTTTCCCAATTTAATTCTTCAAAATACTTAACATATGCTTGAAATTCAGTAGCAAATGCTTCTCCTACTGCCATAGATACATAAAGATTAGCATCTGCAGCTGTTATTGAAAGAGGTCCTATCATACGGGAAGCTCGTGCAATACCACGTGGAGTAGTCATTTTGTCTGCTCCATTATCAGATCTACGATACAAATATGCCTCTTTCCAATTTATGAATGCAATTAAATGCGGATTTACTTGTGCTTTAGCTGCCCATGTTGTCCATGATTCAACATCTGGATATAATTCAATTTCATTGAATCTATCTCGTAAAGGTTCAGCTAATTCAAATGTAAAAGCTTTATCTTCTGCTCTGTTACCAGCAGCAATAAGTAATGCTTTTTTAGTTAATTTCATGTCTGCCATACTACGATCATGAATAATTTGATAAGCAGATCCTTGAACTACAGGGGTTGCTAAATTTAATTCATCAAAGAATATGACACCATCTGCATCTGAATCACAGAAATACAGAACCCAACTAGGGGGCATAGGATCAATTCTATCAGAATTCATTTTAGGAATACCTCGTAAATCAGTAGTATCCATTTGACTTAAACGTTGATCACAAAGCACAAAATATTTGGCTTTATTTTCAAACATTTCAGCTTTTTGTTCTTTACTAGCGTGGTCCCAAACTACAAATTCGAGACCTTTTGCTTTTGCTATTGCGGCAAAAACTTGTTTAGGAATCTCAGATTTACCAATTCCAGGGGCTCCATAGATAAATACTGGATCCTTAGTTTTATAACTTCTCTTTAGTACCTGAGAGTAGGTTTTTGCATTAACTTTAACCATCGAGTGGTTCTCCTTTTTTTATGATTAAAAAGCACCTTTCATTAATAGGCGAGGCGCATACTTTACCTCAGCTTCATCTATTATATCAAGTGCTTCTTTCTTTGAGGTTTTACATTGTTCAAAAAAGCGATCAATTGCGGAACAAGCAAATGGTTCGTGAATATTTGCTACTATAAATTTTGTTTCCCATCCAAAATCTCCTTTCGGAACTTTGTCTTCTTCTCTATCCAATAGTTCTAGAGTAACTCTACAATCTGACCCGTTTCCATAATAATTGGTAGTTCTTGTGATATTATATGTATTTTTTAAGTAATCTTCAACTTTTTTAGAAAAATCTAAAATAAATATAATTTCCTCTCTATTTATTTCAATTTTAGAGCATGTTGCTGGAACTTTATCGTAGGGAAGAGTACACTCTAATAATTTATTATTAGTTAATAATATTTCAAGATCATAAGTTTTATTAAGTGAAACTTTATTTCCAGTTTGATCTATCTCGGTAAGCTGCTCATCTAATTCTTTTTTAATATCATATAATTCTTTTGCTACTTGAACTTGGTCTTTCCTATTTCTTAAACCATTAAGAACTAAACCAATATGTTCTTCTTTTAAAGTATCAAAAACTCGACCTGCGTCTGCCCAGTGAACTCTAGTTCCATATTGAGGCTGAACTCCGATATATTTCCAAACAGCGGGACCCTGCTTGTCTCTAGCTTCTTGATAATCAACAGGACTTTTCCATGTTTGATCAATATATCGTCTATTTTTTGAGCTTACGCCGTTGATTGGAAATAAAGCACCATAAAATAAATTACCAAATCTTCTTTTTATTAAATTAATATCATTATTTATATAATCATCTGGAAGTGTTCTACTTGGAATAGAGTTTAATTGTTTACAGATATCAAGCTTTAAATCAGTAAATTCAGATTCAAGTTGATTAACGCCTTTTTCAAGTGCATTTCTTTTTGTTATTAGTTGGGTAATCATTAAGTATTCCTTTCATTTACTTAAGGTGGATATAGCTTTTAAAATAAAACGGGGTTTTACATCAAATATTCAGAGGGACCAATAAAAACGATTTTATCTAATTTTAGTTTTGCTTGTTGTATTAACAAGCGTAGTCTAGTTTGCATCTCAGCGGGAAGAATAATTCTATCACTTCCAGGTTTTTCACTTTTAGTAAGTATTAGAGTAGCTAGAGTAACTAAAGTAAATAAAGTTGAACGTAACTTCTCTCGTTCTTGACACATAATTATAGCTTTTTCTTTATATGCTATATTTTGATTATTCTTTTTTTCAGAAATGGAATCAGTTTTTTTTACTTTTTTCTCTTTCGTTTTACTTTCTTTTTCTTTTTCTATTTTAGCATAAAGTTCAAAAAGTTCATCTATTAAAATAGATTTCTTTTTAAGACGAAGGGATGATTTAGTTACCATATTATACTCCTTTTATTTAAACAGCACTTTTTTCTGCCTGTTCTCTTTCCCATTTTTTAATAATATCTTTCATTTCTTGATAAGGTCTTTTAGCTAATGCATCTCGTCTACTCATAATTGTTAAAGAAGTATGAGATGATTTTGAAGACCTTCCCCATTCATCGACTATAATTTGTTCATCTAACCATTTTTCTTTCAAATTATTTAAGGCTTTATTCATTTGTATTCTCCTCATTCAGTTTAAGTCCATCAAGATTTAATTCTTGTTTCTGTTCAGTAGTTAAATGCTGCATATTTATTTTTCTTGCTCTTAAACCTCCCCTTCCGCTTATAGTAAAAAGTAAATCTAATTGCTCTTCTGTTATTTCTTTTAGTCCTAAAATTGCTTTCATTTTTTCAATTAATTTAAGTTTAGCAGATAACTTTCCTTTTTTGGTAAGATTTTCCATTAATCCATTTACTTTTTCTTCTTCAGTTAATTGTTGTTCTACACTATGTTTAGTCAATAAAATTTCATGTGTAAATCTAATAGAATAATATTCAGGTGAAAATACATAACCATTCTCAGTTGCCTTATAGCCCATAGTCATTCCCCTCCTCTAAATAAATAAAATAAAAATATCATTGTTAATTTGTCTAAAATCCATAGAATAATTAAAAGAGTAACTTTTGAATCTAAAGATGTTAATGTTCTCTTTTGTTTTGGATATACTCTTGCCCAATCATCTGCATCTGCCCATGCAGGAGTTTTACTTCTTTTATTACTCTTCTCCATAAAAATCTTTATGTAAGTTCCACATTTTATCTGCAAATTCAAGTTGTTTTTCTTGACATTTTTTATAATGTCCCATTTGGGTTTCATACCACAAATCTACTAATTTTTTTACTAATATTGAGCTATGATCTCCTATTTTTATAGGTCTTTTTTTTGGCGGGGCAGGTGTTTTTATCATCATTTTTTCTCCTTTACAATAGGTAAATAAGAATGAAGAATTTGTTCAATAATTTCTAATTTTTTCTTTAATTCTTTATTCTCTTCAAGAAGACGTGCTAGCATAGTTATATAATCGGCTTTTTCATTCATTTTCTAAGAAAAGATTATTATCCATTTCCTCCATAAAATTTAATAAACATACTTTAATTTGAAGTAATTGGTCATTTGTTGTTAAAGAGGGAGGAATAATAGTATCTGGATAAGTAAGTTTACGTCCATAAGGACCTCCGTCTGATAAAATAAATGTTTCTCGACGTTCGTTTCCATAATAATCGTTTATTTTTTGTAGACTTTTATTTAAATCTTTTTTTAATTCAGAATAAGTAAAAGTAATAGGCTTTCCTGCATTTCCAATTTCTACAATTTGTGTATTTTTTTTTATATCTATAGAATCAAGTTTCCATCTAATATAAAACCCTGTTAATCCACAAGTAAAATGTTGACGATTACTCATTCTCTTCTTTTGGAGTAATACGGCCATAAATAAATCCTGGCCATTCGAAAGAAAGCGAGTCTCCTATACATTTAGAATGTACTTTTAATTTTTTACCAATTTTTACTTCTGTTTTACCTGTAATAATTTTTTCATTTAAAACAATAAATGTTCCTTTTTTCTTACCACAAATAATACATTTTTCATTCATAATCAAGTTATGTCCTTTAATTAATTTAAAATTAGATTATACTTTGAGTACTTTGTAACCTGTCTATAGCTCTTTCATTTAATGTAATTGTTGTATAACTACCGTCTGTGTGTTCATAAGATAATGTATATTTCCATTCTCTACCTCTACCCATTCGGAATTCAGCTATACGCCATTGTTTATTATTAATTGATACCATGTCATCTATGTTATATTTCATTTGATGTCTCTTGTGTATAAGTTAAATAAATTTTCCACATACCATCTATAACATGATGACTGTAATCTCTAAGTGCAAATACTTGAGCACGAGGCATTAAAGTAAGAGGAACATCTGCTAAACTGGGAGGTCTCCCCCACTCATCAACTGTTACCAGTTCTTTCAACCATTCTTCTCTAGTCATTAAACTCATGATTTTTATGGTACGGGTGCTGTAACTACCGCGGACCTTTATGAAGAACAACTTTGTTCTCTTTTTCATATGCAACAGTAATATTCATTAAATTATTTAATATATCTCCATTTACTCGTGTAAAATAATATCTTCTATAGCTATAATGATATATTTTTCTGAATTTAAGTAAATCACCACCTGTGACTTTATATCCTATTCTTTTTCCTGTAGAAAAGGCATAGGACGTTGGATAAACCGCACTATTTGTTAAAGAAACTAAAGGTGCTTTTCTAAATTCTTCAATCTTTAATTTTTCTTGAATATCTTTTAAAGAATCTATAATATTCCACCCAGTTAGTTCTAGTTCCTTATTACCTAATTTTGTACTATAGGGACTAAGTGTTGTCCATAATTGCCATCCATTAGCAGTCAGAGTTTCTAAAGTATATTTATGTTCTTTACCATAACCATGTCTAGTTTTATATGTACATGGTTTGTTTTGTAAACGAAAAATTAAGTTATCATCTGAATAATATTTAATAGAAACTGATCTAAAACTTTTCCAACTTCCATTTGTCCCATCTGCATAGGATAGTAAGTTTCCTGATTTTTTCGGTGGCTCCCATTCGTATTTTGTCATTATTAATTCCCTTCTTCTCTAGTTATTATTTGATTTATAGTAATTAATAAGCATCCAAAGTAGGATACCAATTAATAGACCAAGTATGAAACTGAACATCTATTTCTTCCTTTCGCAAAAGTTATTAAATTTTTGATACATTATCAATAGTAGTAAAGAAACACGGTGTATATTCTCCTACATATGAGCCCAGTGTATTAAAATAGAAATATTCTTCTGCATCTTGCATACTCATATCTTCAGCAAGTATTTCAATACATTTATTTTTATCATAACAAGCTATAATTGGAAGCCCTGAACGTTCTATATATCCAATTATTGCATCATCAAAACCATCTGCTAATAATATATTTTCATCAATTTCAGCAAGTAGTTCTTTATAAGTATTTTTCATTTATTTTCCTTTCCAATATTCAACATATTCCTTGTTTATTTCAACTGCATCTTTTAATATCTTATTCAATCCAACTTCCAATAATAATTTGTGGTATTCATCACCAACTTCACATTCTAATAATAAATCACCATCTTGGTCTGTTATTATTAGTTTTTCAGGTACTTTGCTTTGTATTTCATCTCCATCCATTAAAAATGTAAATGGCTTGGAAAGATCGTCTCGTTCCTTCGTCAAGTTTCTCAATGACAATTCCCGTCGGACACCAAGCTCAGTTAATAATATTTTAAGCTCATCATCAGCTTTCCAACCCATATTATTTAACAATTCTTCAGGTAGATTTATGGTTAAATCACCATTATCACTTTCAAGTATTTTAATAGTTTCACTAATTATTTCTTGCTTT
>CEPZ01088146.1_pt1 | contig 14880 bp, 24 predicted proteins | sample 530461 | NCBI WGS metagenome assembly CEPZ01 (sample SAMEA2620106, study PRJEB7988) | marine metagenome | isolation source: saline water (ENVO:00002010), including | reverse complement strand
TTGCGAGATATCCTCAGAACACGGCTTTTAAGCGCTTTTAAGGCCTCGGGATTCATTAATGAGGGGTTATCCATCTGTCCGGTAAGGGAGACGCCTAAAAGCCGCTCTACGTCACAATTCTTTTTCCAAGCTTTCCTTAAATAAGGAAAGCTCGTGAATGAGCTTTGTATGACTCCGAGCCACGTAGCTGTCTCCACTTTATCTAATAAAGTGTCTAAATTATCCTCCGGCCTCACCACAACTTCACTGAGATTACAAAATTGCATATCTCTTAACATTATCTCACCACAAGGGTTTGTGCCTTGGATTAGTGGAGCATAGCGCCTTGATGGAGCTTTGCTTTGTGCAGCTTCTAGATTAAATAAGCCTCTTTCACCCGTGCCTGATAGAGCTAAGGAGCCCCATTCTTTCAAAAACTCAGCAGCGCTGGGCTTCTCTTTATATATAGCGCTATTATTAGCCATGGCGCGTTTAATAGGATAAGGCCAGTCCTTGGCGTGGCGCATGTCTGTGTCATCAAGGTCACTCAGAGAGATTTGGGAGCTGCGCCGGACTCCGCCAACTACCACAATCTCAGCAATTTGATTACAAATATCATGAACTTCGAGAGTGTTTAGTTTCCTACCTTGAGAATTGTGCATTGTTTCGCGAATGAAATCATGCAACTTTACGAGGGGCGCCGGCCCGGATGCGCGGCCGCCCATTGTATATAATCGAGCGCCTTCTGGTCTTATGTCACTATAATCAAAGTATAGATTTTGCCCCTCGTATAAAGACGACATAAGAGTATATACTGAGTCGGCCCACCCACTTTTAGAATCTTCTACTGATAATTTAGGTCTATCTCGCCCGGTTTGAATTACAGGAACCTCCGGCAACATATTTATTTCATCTTTTTCAACAGAAAACCCGAACCCCGTACCACACATTAGTATATACAAGCACTCCGCGAAAGATTCAATACAATTTATCTTAGCGAATGCACAATTATATATACATGTATTGTCACGCTTCGCCGCTGGCCCCGCAGCCCAAAGAAATCGCATAGAAGGCATTACCGAAAAGTCTAAAAGATACCTTCTTATTCTTTTGATAGTTTTCTCGGGTATATTTTTTCCACGTTCTGTTATAATAAAATCAAGGAAACGCTCAATAGTCTCAGGCCAATTTTCTCTTCGGTTTTCTTCTTCTACCCACCGTGAGTAGGTTCTTTTATATATGAATTCTGCGACATCATTTTTAAACACATTTACACTTCCTTTGCGGTTCATTACCCTAGGGCGGGGGCGTATATAAAGCTTTTCTCAGTTTAGAAAAGTGACTTCATATTAGTAAGTGTAATTTTCACTTCGTTATATTGAGCTTCTATGTTGTCAAATTTTTGCTGGGCAACAAAAAGCTCTTTCATAGCTTTATCTTTATTTCTAAATAAAACTCGTTCTCGCCTTTCTAAAACAGCCATCACATTGTCGGCTTTTTCCTTAACGGCGCCTTCCTTACCCTGTTGTATTAATTCCTCTTCTTTTATTTTCTTCAGGTTTTTTTTACGTATGGCGTCTTTACGTTTATCATTAATACGTATAGTTTCCTTTGCTATACGATTAATTAAATCTAATCTCTTACCACTAACAAGCAGGCCCATATTACGACACATTTCTTTTAATTGCTTTACAGTTTTGTCTTTATATCTGGGGCCGTCTTCTATTTTTAATATACCCACATCGGGCACGCGGTCAATATTCTCATCTGTTATTTCGTTTATTTTAACAGGTATAATTTCTAAGGCCGCTTCATACGACCCACCTATCATTTTATCAGGATTTGGAACCAGACCTTTTTTTGCCACGTTTCTTTCCTCCTTTATAATCCACTAAGATAGTAGTCACTCCCTGCTTCTCTCGCTCTTTGGCGATTTGCGTGGTAGTAACCATTATGCCACTTTGTCGGCTACCTTAACGGGGTTTTTATTTTCAAAGATATTGGCTTCAATATCGTCGGTAAGCTCGGTGGGAGTCCGCGATAGAATAACCTGTCCTTCTGCTTTATTAGCTTCCGCTAATTCTCTTAATTTTACCATATTATTTTCTCCTTCGGGATTTTTTACGCTTTCGCGCCACAGCAGCCTTGCGTCCCTTTTCAGGGTGCAATTTATTATGCTGTGCTTTTGAAACTTTTTTAAGGTTGCTTCGTTTTCCTGTGGCAGCAGTATGAACGCCGGGTTTCCCCTTGCCGCGCTTTCCGCCACTCACATGATGCACGGTTTCTCCGCGGCCTGCGTTAGCTTTACGCCTGTAGTAATGTGCTGACGTACCACCTTTCCATGCCCCGTTCTGTTTACCAGTTCGGGCCATAGGGGATTTCTTATTCCACCGCTTCTTACGATTTGCGGAGGTATCACGGAACTTACTTTTTTTTCGCACCACGGTATCTCACACCCTTAGTCTTTGACTTCTTTCTCTTCACTTTCTTCGGAAGTTTCGCGCTCTTCGGCGTCTTCTTCGCGAATTTCTTCGCTATCTTCGGCTTCTTCGCGTGGAGGTATTTCCTCTGGGCTTTGCTCTTGAACGGCATTTTCTTTCTCCTGTAGAAACTCATTCCATTCTTCGGTCATTTCGTGTTCCTGAATAAATTCAAAAGTAAATGTCCTTAACTTATTGAATTCCTGTTCGAGGTTCACGCGCATTTGCATTGAGCCTCGCGCTTCATTTACTAGGAAAGAAAACGTGTCCAGAATGCCTTGCGGCCCCCCGACAGATTCATTTTCCTTTACCCAATCTTCCATTTTTTTGACCCGTTTGGTCAAACGTTCTAGACTTGCCATATTTATCTATCTCCTTTCTTATATATAAAGGTTTCGGCTACCGTTCCTCACACGGACAGTATTTGGAACAGCCAATACCCATACTCTTCAATTTTGATTTGCTATATCGTTGCATATCTTTACGCCGCATTGTATTTATTTGCCACCCTGCCTTATCAACATCGTGGCTATACCAACCCCAATCTCCGGCGGGCTCCTCATAGATACTGCGGAACACAAAGCTTATGTCTGTGTCAGGCCAGCCGGCGTTGATTAGTTCAGTAGCAATTATATTATTCTCATCGTGATTACTACCATTCTTAGCTATATTACGCTTTATTAGCTCCATTACGCACCCCCTTATTGGCTTAATAAAGCCTAGAGGTATGGTTGAGGAATGCCCAACGGAGCCCTTGTGCTTCTTATTCAGTTGTTCAAGGAGGTGTGCTGCCGAGTTGCTTACGGTGTGCGGGATTTCGTATAGGTCGCAGGCGAAGTCTATCATGTCGCGCTGTGCGCGTTTACTCTTTTCGCCCGGCCAGACCAGTGCTTCTCCGTTGTTTTCGGAGGCTATTTTTTTCAGCCCGTCCATATTCATCTTCATAATGTCGGCAACAGAAAACTGCGTACACCACGCTCCCGTTGGTGCGCCCGTGATTTTTGATATGTATTGGGTGTTTGGTATACGCCTCAAACACGACACGCTGTTATTAATACACTTTTCATCAAGCGTAGCGAGCTTATACTTCTTTTTTAGGTGAAGTAAATATTCTTTCAAAACCCGTCGCTTGATTCCGTCCAAGAAGCCCACAGGGGAGTGAAAGTCTATATTCATTTGGAAGCCCTTCCCCCCTGTAAGATATATCCTCGGTGTTATTTTGTTTGGTTTGCAATACTTTCTTATGAATTTCCTTACATCTCTTAAACATTTCTCTACCTTCTTATTATCATCGAAATCGAACCATATAGTATTGATTACGGCTGAATCATAGTTAGTCTTATCGCCTTCATCTCTGGTAGAGTCAAAAACGTATACGCTGGCGTAACAATTCTTTACGCCGTTCCAACGAGCTTTATAGTTTTCGATTTCTTCCGTCGTGTGGGCGCGGCCGATTCTGGCCGGGATTCCAAATTCTCTGTAATACATGGCGCTTCCTTTAATACTTCAATTTCTTGAGTCCAGTCTTTTGGTATTGCAAAGACATCTACTCCGTCAGTGTCAGACCAATGCTGCACTAGTATAAGTACTTTTGGGTCATCTACTATCAGTTCCCCAACCGACTCACATACTGCTAGATGGCTTTCTGGATTTACGCCATCAATGGCGTTAATCTTTATCTGTGCTGCTGCGTCTAACCACCTTACTCGGACAATAGGGCCGACGCTTCCAAATGTTCTTCCTGTTTCGTTTCCGTTTGTTTCCATTCTTTCCACTCCTCGAATAAGCCCGCGACAACACAGACATCGTCGTCGTAACCAAAATACTTTGCATTAGACGGTGTCTCATTGACAAATATAGGATTTACGGGCCTATCAAATAGTAATCTACCATATGGCACCTGATGTAAATCAAGCCATTGTTCTGTGGCGAGCTTTATAGCTAAGTCATTAGGTCTGGTTGACCATATAGTAATTTCATGTCCGCCCTTCTTTAACCACTGCATAAATTCTATAGCGTTGGCTATGGGCATACTTTTTTCTATATATTCGATTACACCAAACTGTATACCCCGTGGGGGCGTACAGATGACGTTATCTAACTCAAAGACAAGTTTCATATTTTAGGTAGCTGCTTAACAGCTATAATATCTTTCTTATTAACGATAACAGTGCCCTTTTCACCTGTAAGGTATATAAAGTTTTCGTCGTCGTTTAAAATCTTTCCCCGCCCTACTTTAGGCGGCTTGTCTGTATTAGAATCTTCTCTCCATACAATTTTCACTTCGGCGTCGCGCAAAAATGCCGACAGTGATTTCTTTTCAACCTCTTCCATTTTTTTCCTCAGCCCTAAGGCTGTATTAAAGAGTATATAAAGACCAGTATATAAAGGTTTCCCTATAGTGGCGCAATTAAATCAAGCTTATCAAGAGATATAAATTTTTTTTAAAAACTTTAATGCCCCCTTTCCGTGATAAGTTAGAGAAATTTTTTTCTTCATTTCTTTCTTTTTCATCATATCCATTCCATTAAACTCTTCTGTTTTTTATCTATTAAAGTTAAGGGTGCATTCTTCTTTACCCACACATCGAGGTGGAATTTCTTTAGTAAATTAGATATAATGTTCCAATAGTAAGTAACATCTAATTCAGACTTATCATTTACTATCTCTGCGAGGGTATATCCGCCTTTAGTCTTATAATAGTGGTAGGCAGTCCCCTCCAAGGGCTCTATTCCTAAACATTTACCTTGCTCTATCAGCCCAATTAACATATCAGTTTCAGACTTATATGACTCATATGGCCTATTTAAAGAACGGCGCTGTAAGAAATCTTCTAACACCACATGTTCAAAGTCATACAGGGAATCAATAATACCCTGATTTACTGTATTATCAAGCCTCATATCTATAATTCGAGATAGGGTGGACTTATAAAACTGGCTTCGTGTTGATGCTTTAAAATTAGAGCCGTGTGTGATAAGGCTTCCGTCTTCATTACGAAGAACATAGTTACCTATCTGAACCCAATAACCCTCTTTATAGACATCTTTGTCCATCTCTATCCACGCTGTATCAGCGAATGGAATCTTATTTTCTAATATAAGTCTCAGTCGCTTGGTTAACCAAACAACATCAACATCCGCATTAGTATTAATCCCGTCAGTATGACAATATACGACACTCTTCTCGCCATATTTCGACCTAATGAGCTCAATCGCGGATAAAAGAAGGAATCGAGCAACTGATGTAATCGTAACCCCAACAGACATGTCCCCATAATTAATATAAGGGTTAGTATTTGAACCATAGAAAGTATTCACCATAACCTTTAAAGCATTACTCTTAGATATAGCTTCTTTTGTCATCAGTGCTTTATACGGTGCCCGCAATTCCTTAAATTGCTTACTCATTTCATACAGGCAACTCCGCCTGTCGGTGTCCACCTGAATCTTTAACCGCTTTCCTATCTTATCGTCAGGGATATATATAAAACTTCCGTCGTATTCTAATTCAGGGATATAATCTTCATAACCAACTATACGTGTGGTGTCGGCGCCCAAATTAAGAGCCATAGCAATAGAAGGATAAAAGGATGAGAAATCTAATTTAAAATTACGCTTATGAAAACCCGGTTCATATAATTCAATATGGGCCGCCTGAAAGTTTCCCTTTGGCCCCTTATAAATCTCAGGGTGTCTATCTTTATTAATATCGGGAGTGATAATACCTTGCTCAAAAAGCTTTCTTCCTTGAAGAATCTTTGTAATATAGGAATTTGGAGAGTTGATATATGTCTCTAGTGGCACCCCTAACAGTTCCGCCGTGTATTCAATTTGTGGGTAATAGTGGTCGTATAGATATTTTGTGCATTCTACGTCTGACAGGACGTATTCGTGGATTTCAGAAAGGCTGTAATCTAGAAGGTTATTTTCTGAGAAGTCCAATTCAATCGGTTCCAACCCAAAGTGCCTACTGACAACCTTAAGACCACGAGACATTCCTGATAGTGCGTAGTCGCGCCGTGTATGGCGCAGCATATCCAAAATGATACGTCCACCTGCTTTCATACGCAGGTCTTTATTTTCCTTCGGCGGCGCCCAACCATAATTACTGCCGTCACGATTAAGTAACTTTTTATAGTTCCTCATACCGTGAAAGTTCGCTCTAAATAATATCTGAGGAATGTCATACCCAATGAGATTATACCCATAGATAATATCAGGGTCATATTCCTGTATATACTTTGCGAAGTTTTTCAGCACATCATAGTCAGACTCTCCATCCCATAGATAGACTTCCTTCTCTCCGGTCGAGGTAACAATACCAATTGCCACCACAGGGTATCTTTCCCCGAAAGGAAAGCTACCATCGGGAGAATATGTCTCTATATCAAAACAGAGAGCCTTAATGGGCTCCGTATTAGCATACTTATAAAAGAATTCGGGGTGCTCGATAACGAGTCTATCCATTATATTTTCTCGTTCTCCATCGAGTATAACACCCTTCGGTAGCTCCTCTCCTGCTCTATATGGCTCCCTACGCAGCTTCATAGAGCCTGAGCGCCCTGTTATTCTATAGTCCTTTCCTTCTGTTCGGTCAGGTATGTAGCAGTGCGGTTTGTAGGGTATTTTAGCTACGGTGCGGGAGCCGTTTGAGAATATTAGAGCTTGGAGGTCGCCGGTTTTTAGGTTGCGCGTGTTGGGGCTTGCGATGCCTATTAGTGGAACTTTCATAGTCCGATTTTCTCCTTGATTTTTTCCCACAATGTGAGGGTTGGGTTGGTCTCGATTGCTGCTGGCGCTGCGGTGGCTAGGACTTCCATACCTATGTCCTTGCATTTGTCGCATAGGAGCCCCTGCATATATATCTCAGCGTAGGGGAAGGGTTTATAACACCGTCTACATCGCTCATATGGGCTATTCATTCTGCTCATTTTTCCTCCAAAACTGGACACCACTCTGTTCCTTTGTCTTCGTGTTCATATTTAGTCCTTTGTAGCCCCTATTACTGTTTTTTTTCTTTATCTTATCCTGCCAGCTTGCGTGAGGTAAACCCATCTTATAATAGTAGATGTGCTTGCGCTTCCACTGCCCCCGCTGGCGTTACTACTCTTAGTTGTGTGAAGGCCACAAATTCTGCTAAATTTGTGGCTCCCACATAACTCATAGCCGATTGTAGGCCTTCTTTTAAATCCATAATAATCCTCTTTACTTTTCCCTTGTAGGGGATGATTTTGCTATTACCTTCAACGTATTTAAGCTCTCCGGTGGTGGTGCATGTCTCTCCAGCAGACTTACTTTCTAATGACGCTGCACCGGCGTATCGCTTATAAAGTTGTTCGTTAGGCCATATCCCTCGCTTGCTTACGGGTTGCGGCGTTTCTTTGGTGCCCGCGAGAAGAGAGCCGAGTATAACTGCGTCCGCACCTACAGCCAAGGCTTTAGCCATATCACCCGGTGTTCGGACGCCACCGTCAGCTATCAGGTTAACGTTAGTTCCTTCAAGGCCTCGCGCACAGTCTATGATAGAAGACACCATCGGCACCCCTATACCTGCTCTAATTCGGGTCTCACAAACAGAGCCGCCGCCCACACCTACTCGTATACTATCTACACCCCATCTTGCTAAATCGTGGGCCGCTTCATATGTAGCCACGGCGCCGGCCATAATATGGGCATCAAAATTTTCTCGTATAAATTTTATAGTTTCTTTTACTCTTTCGTGGTGTCCGTGAGCCACATCAATATCGAATATCTTGATTTCTTCTCCAGCAAGTAAAGCAATGCGGCGCTCATCATTTACCCCCACAGCCGCAGCGCTAATGTTATTCAGTCTACATATAGCGGCCTGTTCGTGGGCGGGCATAAATCGGTGTAGTATACCCAATCCGCCCAACTTTTGCATTCTAATACACATTTCCTTTCCTGTTACTGTTTCCATAGGACTAGAGATAATAGGTATATTTAGCTTTATATCTCCTATATAAGTAGAGGTGTCACAATTACTACGGCTTTCAATGTTAGAATACCGTGGCACTATGGTTACATCATCAAACGTATAAGCTTTATTATCATTCACATTTATCTTCATTTTCTTTCTCCTTGGCTGCGGCCTCTTCTATTCGCTTCTTCCTATCATACCACCTATCTCCGCTCAACCACCTCGGAGCGGGCCTTTCAAAGACATCTTCATACCACTCTCCAATCCAATTATCTATATCTCCTTCTGAGAAACCTAAAGTAACCACAAGGCTGGCCTTTGTAGACCATAGTTCAGGTGTGTCGTCCACCCGTGCGTCATATATATCTAAAATTTTCTTATATATAAATTTATTTAATTTCATCTTTTATCTCCGTCACCCTTTATTACCCCGCGTGCCTTCCTATCCGTTAACTTAACAAAATTTTCATGTAGTATTTCTTGGTGCGTATATCCATAATGGTCTAATAATCTAGCCAAATACCAACATATATCTCCTAGTTCAGCCCTTATCTCGTCCTTCTTGTCGCCGTCGCCGCGAATTTGCTTCTTATATTTACCAAGGAGTTCGCCCACTTCGTTTGCTAATCCTATCAAAAGATATTCTTCTGCCCTATCTTCAGGATATTCAGCAGTAGTCCTTGTCCATTCCCTGTATGTTTCCCAATCCATTATATCACCAAATGTTTTTCTACTCTTTTATTCTTATAAACCCACCTTCGTTCCGGGGGTAAAAATCTATATACTAAATCACATTTCTTATCGCTTTGAACCACCCACGGCTTAATGATAATTAAATCATGTATTCTTATCCACATACGTCTCTTAAATTTACCCGGCACACGCATCACCCGTGTTAACCCATCACCACAAAGCACATAGAAGCGAGAGCCTCCTAAAGCTTCTCGCACAACGGCGTATTGTTCGTCTTTTCTGGGTAATCTTTTCGCTCTAACTACTTCCTTTCCAGTCCACGATTTTTTTAATTTCTTTTTTCCCATAATCACCCTTTGCAGTTAGCAAAAAGTCGCTCGCAAAATCTTCACCATCATAGGCTTCTGCGTAATCATAATCAGCTTCATATTTAAATATATCAGGGAAATCCCCCGTTAAAACAGAAACGTCGCTCGCAGACAAAGATGAAGCGGATATTTCTATTTCTTCTCCGATAAATGGGTCTATCACCCTTACTTCATTACAATATCTGTCTATGTATTCGTCTGCTACCTCAGGCCAGTATTCTTTAACAAAGTCTTTAGTATCAGATATAAGTTCAGACCAGTTGATTTTACTAGTAGGAGCCCTTAATAGTGGACTCTTGAAGTATTTTTTCTTCCCGTCTTCTTCTATCTGTTCTAAAAACCCCGTGATTACTAGCCCTTGGATAACAGGCTCTATCTTTGTGAACGGCAGCCCAGCACTTTTGGCTGCGGCACGAATTTCCCTTGGAGTCAGTTTTATCAAATCAGAACCTGCCAGCCCAAATTTATCTATACGGGTGTCGGGAAATAACTTTAGTAAATCCGTCCCGTGTGAGGGCATGTGCAGGCACTCGTTCATAAAACTACTCAAGTAAATACGTAGCCCCATCCAAGTATGCTTAGGTGTTAATAGACCATACGTTTCACCGTCCTTCTCAATCTTAAGTATCTCATTAGGATAAAAGCGACCAACCGCGCTTATTACCTTAAGTAAATATTCTACCTTACTCCTCGAAACAGGAAATATAGTAGGAATAGCTTTTAATATAAATGGGGCGCATGGATTTTTAATCACCACGGCTGCACTATCGTCACGCTCTCCTATTACATTTACTATGTGTTTCTTTAATCCTTCTATTTCTTCATCGGTCATAGTGATTTTAAAGCTTTTAGGTAAAGCAACAGTATCTAACTTATGTTTAATAACTCTTTCAGTCTGAAGAACAGTAGGATTTGTATGCCCTATCATACATCTCCGTTCCAACTCGGCGTCAAAATAGGAGCTGCCCTTTGTGTTTTCCACAGCCACACACATAAATACATATTTAGGATTTAAACGCTGCTCGACTACATCCTGCTGTGTTACATCAGTTCTTTTCCTAAATGCCGCACGATTATCGCCCCACGTTTTTATCACTTCTATCACAGGTTCGGGTAGTTTCTGGGCTTCGGGTATAGCAATAAAACGCGCTCTATTAATATCGTCTGACTCATACCATACGGCAGTTTCAGACAAATGTTCTATAATATGGTAATATTCGCGTGGTAAAAGACCAAATACGGCATCCATAATAACTGTTTTACCCGTGCCGCTATATGCCTTTATTACAAAATTATTATCTTCAAGTAAATAAGCAAGGATAGATACTACACCCAATTCATCTTCTCCTATGATAGGATTAGGTGTGCCGTCGGCTTTACGCACATTATGTAAATATCTCACTAAATCGTGTATCTCGTATTCGCTCATTTTACTAATTTTTTCATAGCATCTAAAGTATCTAAATGTTTTTTATTTTGACCCTCAAGGAGGGCAACCTCTTTACGAAGTTTATTAATTTGAGTATCTTCAGGCGCGGCGTCCTTTATCTTTCTGGCTGTTCCATCGAATATAGCGCTTACAAAGCGCTCTACACACTCGAATATGGCTCTGTTATGCTTCTCATCCGCTAAACATGTTATATGGAGCTTACCGCCACTTCGTTTAGCTTCTAGCTCTATTACGCCATCGGTGACATTAAATCGAGCTGTATAGACTGCGGGCTTTTCATCGCTAGGATTATCACCCAAAAATGGTATATAGTCGGACTCATCCTTAGTGTAGGTGCCCGCGCCGGGGTCTTCTTTGTAAAGCCCTTGTTCTTCTCTTAATCGTCTGTGGTCAGCCAAATTTCCCATTTTTCTCCTTTGCATTTCGTAAATCAACGCTGCCGCCTTCTCCTAAAACAATAGCGTATTCTTTTATATTCTTCTCATCTATATTAGGGAAACGATTTATCATTTCCATATACAGGTCTATTAGGTTATATGGTTTGCCGTCCAAGTCCATCATAGCTTCAGCTATCATACGAGGGATAATCCATTTACCTTCCTGAAAGGGAGACGGTCGGTCTACTTCAGGGATAAAGGGTTCAGCTTCTTCTAATACTTCAACGTCATATCCGTTAGTTTCGTATCCCTTGGGAGTGACTATTTTTCCTTTTCGAACTTGGAAAAGAAGGTCGCAAGGGTTAATATTCTCTTTAAAGTAGTGGCGGAACAGCGTCTGAAAATTTGTATGACCAGACAAAGCCGTTGATAAATATCGTATAGTTTTATCTCCAGCTTCCGTATATATTCCATAAGTATAGTCATGTATTTGTTGAACTCCTTTATCGCAAGCATTACATCTTTCATATTTTTCCTGATAGCACCGTGTCCTACGCCTATTTGGTTCATCCCAATGCATAACTTTATGAATAGGGGTAACATAGGCAAATTGACAAAGAGCCGTCATAGAGTCTTCTAACCATACTCTCTGGCTCTTTGGCGAAGCTATCCAATCGCTATATTCCATCAGTCCTGAGCTTTGATGCTCGAACCAACAGGAACACGCTTATGGAGTCTGAAATATGGCTTATTAGTATCGCCATCCTTCCAATACGCATTCCTGAATAGGATAAACTGCGTACCATCTTCACTCTTTCCAGAGTAATAGATGTCTCCTTTCTTACTCTCGTTGCGGAATAGACCACCCAAGAATTTTAGTTCTGTTTCTATTTTTTCGGTTTCCGACATATCTTTCACCTTCCTCCCATAGTTTAGGGGGTATTTAAAGCTTTTCCAGCTTACCTGTCTCTGGGTTTACCACCCAGCCATACTTCTTAACTTTGCGTAGAAGCTCTGAAGCTTCTATATCTTGCTGTTTGCATTGGTCAAGGAAAGCTAAAAAGGCTTCTTCTCTTAATCCTAAAAGACACTCGCCACATATCCATCTACCGTGACGTAGTGTAGCATGGTCACTTCTTATACCACTACCTTCAGTAATGGTGTTTCCGTCAAAGACGCACTTACCAAGAGTAGTACCGGTCTCTGGATGCCTCATCCGTAGTGCCTCGCGTCTGGTGGGGTAGGTTTATTAGGAGACACACTTATCTTTAAAGCTCCTTCTCCGAATCTATCAAATAAATTATCAATAGTTTCTCTAAATAGCTTATCTATATCAACCCTTTTATCAGGCACTATCTCCATATGGAAAGTGCCTATACGCAAAACGTGGGTCATTTGCCCATCAGCAGTAGCAACATCCATCTTAGCTTGCAGCAAATCCTGCACTACTTCAGCCATTTCTGTATTATCTTCAGAAGACAAATCGGTCATCTATAATCTCCAACTTAATTAATATCTTTCTAAGGTTTTTTATCATTCCTTTTGCTTCTCCTATTTCATTCTCTAAATCATCTATCTTTTGACTGAATTCCGACATCCGCTCACACATGTCGTTTATATTTTCCACGAAAGGCCACCAATTAGCGTGGTCTTTCATTTCTTCTTCAGTTTCTCCGAGTAGGTTTGCGTTTCTTCTTTTTATGTTGTCTTGCCATGTTAAATGGGGTTCCATACTTATTCCTCCCTATGCCTCTCATAAAAGATTCGTTCCTAAATGGATTTAGATGAACGGTTTCCCCACGCTTATCTAGCCACGGTTTAATATAACCCATCCAATATTCATAACAATTTATCTGGGTAGGCTTTATCCCTCTAACTTCCAGTTTAGATTTAATCCTATCTCTAGTCGGGCTGTTCTTTTTATTCCATATATTTAAAAATATTTGACGCTTAGCGTTCATTTAATTTTCACTACCTTTCCTGATGGAGTAGCCTCTACCTTTGTTAAGGTAATGTCTAAAACCCCATTTGTAAACGTAGCTTTTGCGCTATCAGGGTCTATAGTTGGTTTAAAATTCCGCTTATAGTTATAATTGCGGCTACTATTTTCCGCTGTAACACTAATGCTATGTTTTTCTGCCCTGACAGAAATATCTTTCTTCTGAACTCCGGGCATATCAATAGTAAATACTATATCCTTTTCCCGTTCTTCATAAGACATACTTCCCTTGTGTTTAGGCTCTGCCTTTTCACGACGCACTACCGGCTTTTCTAAGCCTGAAACAGCTTCCATCATATGTAGCCATCCTTCAAGTAGTTCTTCTAGCTCGCCAAACATATCGTTTGGCCTATTCCTTCTGTTGTTTCTCATATTTTCTCCTTTCTATATAAGACGGATGTAATCTCATAAGATTCTTTCCGTCTTTCCACCATTCAGGGTTTATCCCCTTATTGGGTGGGTTATCTATCCGAGCTGGGACTCGTCTTCCTAGACTTCGCCCCATATTATCCCTTTATCACCACATCAGGAGCCGTTTTCTCAGACTCTTTTTGTAGTTTACCTATAATCTTAGCCAACACGGGTATATCTCCGCCTCGAAATTGATGGTTTTCAATTATAGTAAGCAATACATTACACTCTTCGTGTTCAAGTTTCATTACCATGATAGCACCATACCCCGTGTAGTATTTAAAGGTTTCGCCATGTATATATTACTAGAACTCAGGCTCATACGTATCCATATTTCCTATTGACTTATATCTAACTTCTCTTCTACTATATTTTGAAAAGGCACGGATATATGCATAACAACGTTTCGTGCTATCTCTATTGCTTCACACATCTGGTCAATAGCGGCATTGTCGCTATGTTCTTCTCTTAGCAGCTCTTCAGCGGCCAACAGCCTTTCAATAAACTCAGATAGTGGTAATCTAGCCATACATATTCAGCTCATCTTTTCTGGAGGGCATTTCTATACCTTGCATACCTTCCATCATTTCATGAGCCAATTTAATTTTCAATACCATTATTTCCAAGAATTTAATATATGCTAAAACAGTTATCTCTTCTTTATGTGATAAATTATATTTCAATGAAACTTTCTCAATTCCATCAGTCACATCATTTATTTCTATAGAATCAAAAATGTCTACCATTTTCTCCCAAAGGACAAGGTCTTTCTTATCCTTTAGAAGGTCTTTTACATCTACCTTTTCGCTATCGTCTTCCAATAACTTTAAGAAAGTGTCTAACATGGGTTGTCCTACCCCAGCACAATTCTATCGAGACGATATGAACGGTGGTGCTGAGGAACTTGGGCTGTGAACTGCTTCAGGTTATACCTGTTGTCCTTTCCTACCACAAACATATCACCCGAAGAAGACATCATTATGTCTTCAGGAAGGATAGAGCGGACTGCATCTGAGTCATGCTCATGCTTCCATGAAGAGAAGCGATAGTTCGTCCTCTCTGCCGGGTTATAGCGGAAACTCACCTGCTTGTGGTTCCCCGTTGCGTGGTAGTGCGCGACTGCGTTCACTACTTGTTCTAGCGTTTCATTCAGTTTTGTTTTCATTACAATTCCTCCTGTTAA
>CEPZ01209619.1_pt1 | contig 14959 bp, 8 predicted proteins | sample 530461 | NCBI WGS metagenome assembly CEPZ01 (sample SAMEA2620106, study PRJEB7988) | marine metagenome | isolation source: saline water (ENVO:00002010), including | reverse complement strand
GCATCGTCACACTCTTCAATATCAGTAACGGTGTTGGCTACTGGAACAGGTTCTACGACAAGGGTCACATGATGACCCAATCCGAGACAATCATTGTCTAAATCACTATCGATACGCACATAAATATCTTGAGAATTCGGATAACCAATATTTCGATAATTGGTCGGATCTAGAATTGCATTTTGTTCGGCGAATGCATCGGCTAAATTTCGATAGTAAGTGATGGTCAATTGCTGACTCGCAGGATACTGAGATCGTAACTCTCCCGTTACTGAGCTAAAATCGAAAGTAGCAATCCCATCCGTATCATCATTATCAATGTCATCGGCATCATCTCCGTCTAACAAATCGTCACATACGGTAAAAGTTCTTTGAAAAGTTGGCGGAATTCCAGTTGTGGAAACCGTCAGATTTACTTGGGCAATTCGGTAACATCCATATTGAGAAATCGCCCTTGCCCAAACGATATCTGAAGTTGGATTTCTATTTACAAAAGCCGTTGGATTGCCAATTGGACTCAATCCGCTAATTGCTTCCGGAAGGGATTCATAAAACTCGAAGGTTTCGTTGGCATAATTTGTAGAAATATCCGTACTCGCTTCCAAAAGGTTGAAGGGACTGAATCCGTCTGTATCGGTATCACACTGCTTTAACTCCACAATGTTGGTGATACTGGGTAAGGGTCTCACATTTAATGTAAAAGAGTTTCGATCTACAAAACACCCCGTACTGTTTTCAACAACACGCACATAAATGGTTTGACTGTCTTTATCTCTATTCGTATAAGGAGAAGAAAGCGCATTACTTCCTGCAGTGGCATCGGCCGCAGTTTCATGGTAGGTAACAGTGAATAGCGACGGATCCTGTGTTCCTAAGATCAAAGGGGTGCGGCTTTCCAAATCGATGTTCTGCACAAAACCATTGGTATCATCACCATCAGCATCGTCATCACAAACATTAAACTCATCCAAATTAATGATGGTCGGCACAGGCGTCACATTCAGGGTAAGGTGGGAACCCACATACACACATGCATTGTTGATCGAATTGGTAACCCTAACAAATATCTCTTGAGAATTTGGAGTGGTATTTCGATAGTTGGTAATATCAGTAATTTCATTGGTGTTGTTGGTCGCATCCAACTCGGTTTCGAAATAAGTTACCGATAATGTTGGTCGTTGCGGAGCAGGAAATAAGTCAATGATATCCGCAGTAATATCTCCAAAATTGAAGGTGGTTATTCCGTCTAAATCATCATTAGTATCATCAATATAATCGTCACATTCATCATAGGTTCTTGAAAACGTATTTGGAATGATGGTAGAAGTTATCTGCAGATTGATTCGAGAAACAGTAAAACAATTGGTCGCATTTGTAGTTCGAACCCAGACTGTCTCATAGCTACTTGTTTGGTTGTTATAGTTAGTCGGATCGTTTATTGGATTGGTGTTGTTATTTGCATCATCTTCGGTTAGAAAATAGGAAAAAGTCTCATTGGCAGCATTATTAGAGATTTGCTGATTGACCGATGTTAAATCGAAAGTTCCAAGTCCGTCCCTATCCGCTTCACAAAATTGAATAGCCACATCGTCATTCACTTGAGGTATCGGATTCACAGTTACCTCCACGGGTACCCTTGTCGTCGAGGAGCAATCTGACGGACCAGCTGCAGCGAAGAAAATAGTTGTATTTGCCAATAACGGAGTGGTAAAAGTAGTTCCAGTACTAATTAGATTTCCTCCAGTTTCAGCATCAAACCAATACACTTCTCCTTCAGACACAGAAGCTGAAATTGTTACACTTCCATTCGGGCAAGTTTGTCCGCCTATTGCTGAAGTTATTTGAGGTATGTAAATTCGGGTACTCGCGGCAATATTTAAAGGAGGATCTCCTGGTCTACCATATTCTACTATATAGCCTTTGGCAGCATATCTGGGATCAGTACTTCCTGTATTTGGTAGATCATTCCATGCTCCAGGAATCCCAATTGATGGATCAGTGATATGCGCATAATCTTCATTACCACCGAAACTATTGGGTTCTCCGTTATTCCAAAAAGCAAACTGTCCTGGAGGAGAAGAACCATTTGCGAGTCCATTCCAAAAAACAGTGCCTGCTTCTGGTCCCGTCATCCATTTCCACACTCCTTCTTGTTCTTCATCAGAACCACCAATCCAGCCCGTTCCTTGCGCCTGTTTCCCTGCAAAATCCGCTTCAATTTGACTCGTTAGTGTTGCTAAATATCCCTGACGTCCGTAATAAAATCGTTGTTCTGCGGCAGCCCTAGCATCCGTCCAAGTTATATCCGCCGATTCTATAAACTCATAAAAATGATCGGTAAAGGGTAAGTAATTTGCATCAGTTACAGAAAGAGAAAATTCCTTTTCAGGCTCAATATTCGTAGCCGTAGAAGTAAAGACCACTTGTTTAACAATCGTTTCCAAATCAGTGAGCAAAATACCTTGCCCTTGTGTTGAAGATTGTAAGGTGAGTCGTCCTGTATTGGCGTCCCAAGCCGCAACCACGGCAGGAACATTCCCACTTAAAGAAAGTCGATCAAATGAGAATTGATATCCTTTCGAAATTTGAATAAAGAATTCGTCAATGGTCGTATCATCAACGTCTGTGATGGTAAAATCTGTAACAATGGGAATTGAGGTACCTGGACAATAAATTTGATTTCCAGTGGCAGTCACCACAGGGGCATTGTCTGTTTGTCCAAAAACATGAACGGAAAAAATCAAGGTAAAAACTAGAAAAACAGCCTTTTTAAATCGATGCATTCTTTGATAAAATTTCTTCTGAAATACCTGTAGTTATTCGAATGGTCTAAGGTACTACATCTATAACGATTAAAAACTGAAATTATCGTTAATTCTAAGAGGAAATCAAGAGAAAATCCTATTGGAACTTTTATAAGGGTAATTGATGTAAAATATTATTAACCAGCATTTTAATCAAAATTATCGAATCAAACTTATGCTTCCTGTTTTTTGAGTTCGGTAACCATTAACATCGGTAAGAATTGCTTGGTACCAATAGGTGTTCGATGGAAGGTTTTTACCATCGAGAGTACCATCCCAACTTTGTTTGTCATCAGTCATTTTAAAAACGATTCTCCCAAAGCGATCAAAAATGACAATCTCTGTCAAAGCATATGAACTTTTGTTAAATCCCTTAATTTTCCATTCATCGTTCACTGAATCTCCATTGGGAGAGAAAAAGGTTGGATAGCCCAAGATGGAAAATTCATAGGTAGCTGTACCACATCCATCTCTGTCTCGAATATAAAGCGTATGTTTTCCAACCGAAAGATTTGGAAAAGAAGTGTTGGAAGAGAACATACCATTCGGATCATCCAAGGCGTATTCGTAATTCCCGATGCCCAAATTTGTATTGGCTATTTGAATGGAATTGTTACTACTATCATCGACAATAATAACATCGTCTTTTGTAATGGTAGCTTTTGCAGATACTGTTACTTCAAAAAACTTTTCCGATGAAGGGCAACCCGCCTGTGAATAAGCGATAACACTGTAGGTACCCGGATCTTTTATGGTGATTTTGGAAACATCATCACCAATAATTTGATCTCCCTTACGCCATTCATATCGATAATTTCCCATTGGGTTTTGTGCCGAAATATCCAAACTTCCGATATCATCGCAAAGCAAAAAATTTGATTCCATCTCAAATTCAGGAATCTCTCTATTGATCACGGCTCTTATGGGTGTTCTGGTTGAAGAAATACAACCATTATCATTGACCTCCAAATAGTAAGTTGTAGTATCTTGAATATCTGGTGTTGTGTAGGCTCTTCCAATCGTCAAGGGCGTGGTACTTGTTGGCGAATCATACCAATAAATGATTCCTGCCGACGGCACCGCTCGTAATTGAGTTGGACCTCCACAAAATTGAACATCGGGACCAGAAACAATGGTTGGTCTTGGCTTAACAACGGCCTCAACAGCAACTCTTTCAAAAGAATTACAACCCCCATAATTAATGGCTGCATAGTAGGTGGTGGTCGTTGTGATGGTAGGTGTGGTGAACAAAAAATCAGTTCCCAACAAATTCCCTCCAGTAGGCGAGTCATACCATTCGATAGTACCGTCACTGGGGGTCGCAGAAAGTGTAGCGGTTCCAGATTCGCAAATCACGGTCGCCGCTGTTTGTTCAATTTCGGGCATGTATATTTTGGTGCTGGCCGATATTTGCAAGGGTGGATCTCCGGGTACACCATATTCTACAATATATCCCTTAGGAACATACAAAGCGGATGTTCCGCCCCAGTTTGGCAGGTCATTCCAAGAGCCAGGAACTCCGACCATAGGATCTGTAATATGAGCATAATCTTCACCGTCCAAATCGTTGGGCTCGCCTCGATTCCAGAACGCAAAGTTTGGTGAAGAACCAGAAGGTCCTCCATTCCAAAAGACAGTTCCTGCTTCTGGACCTGTTACCCATTTCCAAACACCTTCACGTTGTTCATCGGTGGCGCCAATCCACCCCGCACCTGTAGTTTGCTTGCCGGCAAAATCGGCCTCAATCTGACTGGTAAAAGTGGCCAAATATCCTTGACGGCCGAAATAGGTTCTTCGGGCTGCCTCTTCTTTTGCGTTGCTCCATGTAATTCCTCGGGAAGCTACAAATTCATAATAATTCCCAGTATAAGGAAGGTAATTCGCGGCCGATACGGTCAGCGAAAACTCTTTTAAAGTAGCGATATTGGTAGCTGTGGTGGTAAAAACCACATCCTTTACAGCGGCCACCAAATCATCCAGTTGAATGCGTTGCCCACTAGCCGAGGGCACTAAAGTCAGTCGACCTGTATTGTGATCCCACAGTGGTAAGATTGTTGGATGGTTGCCCGTCAATGTCAATCGATCTCTTGGGAATTGAAAGCCATTGGAAATTTGAATATAAAAGGCTTCAATAGTGGTGTCATCCGAATCAGTAATCGAAAAATCAGTCACAATGGGAATGGCCGTTCCAGGGCAAAACAACTGATTTCCTTCCGCAGTAACCACGGGTGGCGCACTGTCCTGAGCAGTCATTGAAAAGGAAAATATCAAGATAAAAAGTAACCTGAAATTATATTTTATTTGATACATTTATAGTTGAAATTGCTATGGTTGAATTGTGCCTTCTTCAATGCACAATTTACTACTTATGAACTAAAAAATAAACCTAATAACGTTAAATATGGCTTCAAATTTGGTCACCACCACTTGGATAAAAGATACCCATTTCACTACTGATAATCCTAGCAATCATAAACTTACAATTTTTGATGCTTCACAGGATAATGGAGATACCGTCGGATTTGCTCCAAAGGCCTTAATGCTTTCGTCATTGGCAGGTTGTTCCGGTTTGGATGTGGTTTCTTTATTAAAAAAGATGCGTGCTGAAGTGAAAGATTTTAAGATTGAGGTGACTGGTGAACTAACAGAGGAACACCCTAAATTTTATCATAAAGTTCAAGTGGATTATCATTTTAGCGATGCAAATCTGCAAAAAGCCAAAATTGAAAAGGCCGTGAATTTATCCATTGAACGATATTGTGGCGTTATGGAAATGTTCAGAAGGTTTGCTGATGTGAGCATAGCAATTCACTATCACGAACTTTAAACAAAAAAATATGCGCTGGAAATTTAGACCAGAACCTGAAAAAGAAAAAGTAAACCAATTAGCCAATGCCCTTCAAATTGATAAAAAGTTAGCCACTTTATTGTGCCAGCGGAACATTGAAACTTTTGAAGAGGCAAAGAAGTTCTTTCGTCCGAATTTAAAAGACCTTCATGATCCTTTTTTAATGAAGGATATGGATGTGGCTGTGCATCGCATAGAAAAAGCCCTTCAGAACGAGGAACAAATCCTCATTTATGGGGATTATGATGTAGATGGTACAACGGCGGTTTCACTGCTTTATTCCTATTTGAGAACCTTAACATCCAACATTTCGACCTATATTCCTGATCGATATGATGAAGGATATGGAGTTTCTTTACAAGGAATTGATTTTGCCGAAGACAATGGATTTTCATTAATCATTGCCTTGGATTGCGGCATCAAAGCAATCGAGCAAGTCGCTTACGCCAAAGAAAAACACATCGATTTTATCATTTGTGACCATCACAAACCTGGCGATGAAATTCCAGATGCCATTGCCATTCTGAATCCAAAACGAAGTGATTGCACCTATCCTTTTAAGGAATTGTGTGGTTGTGGAGTCGGATTTAAATTGATTCAAGCGTTAGCTTCCAAACAAGGGGAAACAATTGAAAGTTTGACTTCTTACCTTGATTTGGTGGCCACCGCCATTGCAGCTGATATTGTTCCTATTGTTGGAGAAAATCGCATTCTTTCCTATTTCGGAATTCAAGTGATTAATAAAAGTCCACGAACAGGAATCAAGGCCTTGTTATTACAAACCAAAAAAAGAGTTCTAACCATAACCGATGTGGTTTTTACCATTGCCCCTCGGATCAATGCAGCCGGACGTATCAAACACGGAAATGCCGCAGTTGAACTCCTAATCGAGAACGATTTGGACAAGGCAATTTCCTATGCCGAGGAAATCGAATCTTACAATAAAAATAGGCGCGAACTGGACGCTAAAATTACCGAAGAAGCCTTAGAACAAATAAAATCAAAAAAAGAAGAAAATAACTGTACTACAGTTGTTTACAAAGATATTTGGCACAAAGGGGTTATTGGTATCGTGGCCTCCAGATTAACAGAAACCTACTATAGACCCACCTTAGTTTTCACGAAAAGTGGGGATAAATTAGCCGCCTCTGCGCGCTCCGTAAAAGGATTTGACGTATACAATGCCTTACATGCCTGCGAAGACCTATTGATTCAATTTGGGGGACATAAATATGCAGCGGGTTTGACGATGAAGTCCGAGAACTATGAAAAGTTCAAAGAGCGATTTGAAAAAGTTGTTTCAGAAACCATCGATAAGAAGCTTCTAGAACCAGAAATACTGGTTGATACCGAATTGGAGTTCTCAGAAATCAGTCCTAAGTTTTTTAAAATTCTAAAACAGCTAGCTCCTTTTGGACCACAAAATATGAAGCCCGTCTTTAAATCATCCAATGTTAGAGACAATGGCTACGGAAAACGAGTTGGTTCCGACAAGAAACACTTAAAACTGAGTTTGTTTCAAGGTGAAAACACACAAACCATCAATGCCATCGGATTTGGACTCGGAGAGAAAGAACCTCTGATAAAAAACGACTTTGATGTTGTATACAGTTTGGATGAAAACGAATGGAATGGATATAAATCCTTACAGCTTGTCTTAAAAGACATTCAATAAATCAAACATGTTGATCAATTAAAACTGGATTTCCGTCTGGATCCATAACCACAAAACTGGCAGGACCTGTGGTAGATTCATCTGCTTCGGTTTGAAGTGCCACTCCGTTTGCCTTTAAATGTTTCTGAATGTCTCGTACATCGTCGAAATCAGCTACCGGATTTGCGTTTTCATCCCAACCAGGATTAAAGGTTAGAATGTTTTGTTCAAACATTCCCTGGAATAGCCCTACAATGGCGTTGCCGTTTTTCATGATCAGATAATTGCGTTCGATATCGCCTGCATATTGAGAAAATCCAAGTTTCTCATAAAAATCTTTGGAAGCATGGATGTCTTTGACAGCCAAGCTGATGGAGAAAGCCCCTAATTTCATTGGTTTTGGTTTTAGATTGATCCCAATAAAGTTACAGATTTTTAGTTTTCCATAGAAAGCATGACCATTCGAAGCTCCATGTAAGTAAAATCTTTGTCGACCTTTTCTTTGAGTTCTGTCAAATTCTTAAACTCAATGGACTCGATTTGTTTCATCAATTTTTTATAACGCTTCAAGGGAATTAGTTCTAAAATATCGACGTCGCCCGACGGTATGTAACTCGCCAAATGACTCTCTATGGTTGCTTTTTTCAGTTTCCGTTCCTTTGCAATTTCATCCACAGACAATCCTTGTTTGAAAAGCTCCAAACTAATTTGTTTGGTTGGTTTTTTGAACTCTTTCTTTTGCTCGTTAAACTCATCGATTCCGTTTTCTTTGCAATAGGCTTCAATGACCTCTAGAATTTCATCTCCATACTTTTCCACTCGCACCTTCCCCATTCCTTTTACCTTCAGCAATGCTTTACTCGATCTTGGTAGCTCGTTGCAGATGTTGTACAGTGTTTCTTGAGTAAAAACTTGAAAGGGTGGAATGTGTAAAGCTTCGGCAATATCACTTCGTAGTTCGCGAAGTTTCAAAGCCAAAATTGGATCGCTCTTGGAACTTAATTTCTTCGGCTTCTTTCTTTCGGTATTTTGAAGCGCAGCCTCAGCACGAGCCTTTAAGAAATCATGAACCCTAAAATCATTATCAGAATTCTTTAGTAGGTGTACTTTTTCACTAATAATTTGATGCAGACTAGCGTATTGCTTCTCAAAGTCTTTTTTTACCTGTTTGTTATCGGAAGTAAAGGAAATTTTGGAAAAAGGCTGAACAATATTTGCAATGGTTTGGCTCAAGAAATAATCGACACCTTTTTTAAATCGATCTTGAATCAGTTGATTTTCTTCGGGCAATTCTTGATGTTGAGATAGCTTCAGTAACTGGTTTTTAAACTGACTCGATACTTTCATCAAAGGAATCACTCCTTGTTCCTTTATGGTTTCTAGATTTTCTAAAACCTCTCCTTTTATACTATTCTTATTCGATTGGTAGATGCTTAAAAGCCGTTGTATGGGTTTCAAAAATGCTTGAAAATCAAATAATTCAGCCATCAAATTCAGTTGGAACTGTCTTTCGGAATTATTCAATTCATCATCATCGGGATGTTTCTCTGCTACTTCTTCATTAAAGGTGAGAACAGTTGCATCATTAATGATGGAATGGGACTTTATTTTTGTTTTTAGAACCAATCCGTCTAGCGAAGTACACCGACTCAAAGCTACATAGGTTTGTCCATGGGCAAAAGAAGCTTCTGCATCTATGATCGCCTTTTCAAAGGTTAAACCCTGACTTTTGTGAATGGTAATGGCCCATGCCAATCGCAACGGAATTTGCTTAAATACCCCCGTAATGTTCTCCTTAATTTCTTGAGTGTCGTCATCGATGTTATACTGAACATTATCCCAAGTTTCATATTCGGTTGTAATCTCGCTTCCATCATCGCTACATGCTACTGTTACATCTTCTTTGGAAATATTAGTAACAGTTCCAATTTTTCCGTTGTAGTAGCGCTTCTCGGGTGAAGAATCGTTTTTGATAAACATCACCTGTGCTCCGACTTTTAAAACGAGTTCTTCATCATTAGGAAAAGCACTTTCATTAAAGGATCCGGAAACCTCTGCTTTGAAAATTCGTTCCTTTTCAACGAGGGCATCCAATTCACTTTTATTGATAGCATTCGCTCGCTTATTATGGGTTGTTAAGGTGATATACCCATCATTTTTATCAGGTTTAAACCCTGGATTATACAAGGAGTTCAGGGTATTGAGAGATTCGACCGATAAATTATTCTCACGAATTTCATTCAGGATTTTAATGAATTCCTCATTCTCTTGTCGATATATCTTTTTCAACTCAATAGGAACAAATTCGGCCTGAGCATAGGCCTTGCTACTGAAAAAATAAGGTGTTTCGTAAAACTGATTCAGCATGCTCCATTCGTTGGGTTTCACCACGGGTGCCAACTGTTGTAAATCTCCGAAACACATCAATTGAACACCGCCAAACACTTTATTGGGATTCTTATACCGACGCAACACCTGATCAATACCATCTAACAAATCGGCACGAACCATACTGATTTCATCGATGATTAATAGGTCCAACGATTTGATGATATCAATTTTAGCACGAGCAAATTTTCGTTGCTGATTGAATGTGCTATTCATGCCATTTGGCAACAAAGGACCAAACGGCAATTGGAAGAAGGAATGAATGGTGACGCCTTTGGCATTGATGGCAGCAACTCCGGTTGGAGCCACCACAACAATTCTTTTGAAGGATTCATTTTTGACCTTATGAAGCAGTGTTGTCTTTCCCGTTCCAGCTTTCCCAGTAATGAAAATATTTCTATCCGTTCTTTCAATAAACTGGAGTGCTAAATCTAACTCAGGATTCTCTGACATACTACTTCCGATGGATGGACTACTCCTTTTTGAAATAACTAATGATACTTGCCTTGCCCAGCGTATTTGCCCAAATATTGAATCCTACAACAGCAGCATTGGTATTGTCATCAAGATCTAATTTTTCTACGCTTAAGGCATGCACTGTAATGATGTATTGATGCAAGCCGTGACCTGCTGGCGGACAAGGTCCTCCATAGCCTTTCATTCCATAATCATTAATGCTTTGAACGCATACTGAAGGAGCCAATCCGCTTGCAGTGTTACCAGCACCAGTTGCTAATTCATTAATATTTGCAGGAATATTAAAAACCAACCAATGCCACCAACCACTTCCGGTTGGGGCGTCAGGATCGTACATGGTAATGGCAAAACTCTTGGTTCCTTCGGGTGCATTGGCCCAAGAAAGTTGTGGTGAAATGTTGTTCCCATCACAACCAAATCCGTCAAATTGTTGACTGTTATCAAATTGCCCACCCAAATCATTGCTTGAAAGGGTAAATGTCTCTAAAGATTTTAAATTGTTCGTAGCCATATTGAATTTTAAAATTCTAAGTTCTTAAAATTAAAAAATCCTAAGCAATAACTTAGGATTTCTATATATAAAACATCAATACTTATTTACATTTCGAGTGCTTTTAATGGATTGTTATCCATCAATAATTCTACTGGATTTTCAAGTGCCTCTTTCACGGCTACCAAGAATCCAACAGATTCGCGTCCATCAATAATCCTGTGATCATAAGACAAGGCCACATACATAATCGGACGAATAACCACCTCTCCATTTTCAGCCACTGGTCTATTCACAATATTGTGCATCCCCAAAATGGCACTTTGTGGTGGATTGATAATTGGTGTCGATAACATAGATCCAAAAACTCCACCATTGGTAATGGTAAAGGTTCCGCCTGTCATTTCATCAATGGTAATTTGACCATCTCTTGCTCTTAAAGCCAATCGTTTTACTTCGGCTTCAACACCTCGAAAGCTCAAGTTCTCAGCGTTTCGAATTACCGGTACCATTAATCCCTTAGGGCCAGATACGGCAATGGAAATATCTTGAAAATCATAAGAAACCTTGAAGTCTCCGTCGATCATTGAATTTACATCTGGATACAATTGTAAAGCTCTTACAACAGCTTTCGTAAAGAAAGACATGAATCCTAAACTCACTCCGTGTTTTGCTTTAAAGTCTTCTTTAAATTGTGAACGTAGGTCAAAGATTGGTTGCATGTTCACCTCGTTAAAGGTGGTTAGCGTGGCTGTATCGTTTTTAACAGAAACCAATCGTTGAGCAACTTTTCTGCGCAACATTGATAACTTCTTGCGCTCCGTTCCGCGATTACCGCCAGTGGATGGTGTTCCCATGGAAGGAGTTGCTTTGATAGCATCTTCTTTGGTGATTCTTCCATCTTTACCCGTCCCAACAACATCAGAAGCCGACATCCCTTTTTCTGCCAACACCTTTTTTGCCGCTGGAGAAGCAGTACCTGTTGCATAGGTAGTTTTGGTCTCTTCTTTAGCGGGTGCTGGTGCAGCCTTGGTCTCTTCAACCTTCTCTGCTTTTGGTGCTGATGTACCTTCCGGTTTTTCTGCTGACATATCAATCAAACATACTACAGCTCCTACTTCGACAGCATCACCTTCTTCAGCTTTTAAAGTGATGATACCACTTTCTTCAGCAGGTAATTCTAAGGTAGCTTTGTCCGAGTCAACCTCAGCAATAGCTTGATCTTTTTCAACATAATCTCCATCTTCAACCAACCAAGTTGCAATTTCAACCTCGGTGATTGATTCTCCTGGAGAAGGGACTTTCATTTCTAAAACACTCATGTTTTCTTTTTTATAAGTAAGTTTTTATTAATCGTTAAATACACTATCAATGACGGCTTGATGTCTTTTCTTAAATCGAGTTGTAGAACCAGCTGCTGGTACCGCATAATAATTTCGAGACCTTACCGTCAAATCAACCAATTCAAAGCGTTGTAGCATGTAACTCCATGCACCCATATTTCTTGGTTCCTCTTGCGCCCAGATGTATTCTTTCACATTTGGATAGCGATCAATGACCTTTTGAATCTTTTCTTTATGCAATGGGAACAATTGCTCTATTCTCACTAAGGCAATGTCTTCTCTACCATTTTTTTCTCGCTCTGCGAGCAAATCGTAATAGAATTTACCCATACAGAACACCATCTTTTTCACACCTTTTGGATTTACCGTATCATCAATCACTTCTTGGAATTTTCCAGTGGCTAAATCTTCGATTGGGTTGATTACCTTGGGGTGTCTAAGTAAACTTTTCGGAGTAAACACCACCAATGGCTTTCGGTGTTTGCGCTTCATATGTCTACGCAACAAGTGATAGAAGTTGGCCGGACTTGTACAATTGGCAACCGTCATGTTGTCAATGGCACATAGTTGTAAATATCGTTCAATTCTAGCTGATGAATGCTCAGAACCTTGTCCTTCATAACCATGTGGTAAAAGAACTACAATACCATTCTGAATTTTCCATTTGTCTTCAGCTGCCGAAATATATTGATCAAAAATAATTTGAGCTCCATTGGAAAAATCTCCGAACTGTGCTTCCCAAATGGTTAAGGTATTCGGATTTGCCATGGCATAACCATAATCAAAACCAAGTACTCCGTATTCAGATAACAAGGAATTGTAGATATACATTTTTCCTTTGTTATTCGGATTGGTATTTAATAGATTGATGCGTTCTTCGGTTACTTCATCTCGAAGCACTGCGTGTCTGTGAGAGAATGTACCTCGCTCCACATCTTGACCTGAAATTCGAACGTCATAGCCTTCTTCCATCAAACTTCCGTAAGCCAAATTCTCGGCCATACCCCAGTCCAACTGATTGGATTCGAACACCATTTTTCGTCTACCGTCGAGAATTCGTTGCGCTTTGCGAACGAAATTGGCATTTGCTGGTACCGTAGATACGACTTTGGCAATGCCTTTTAATTTCTCAACGTCATAGGTTGTTTCGATAGGTGCTAACATTCCGTCAAGATCGGCTCTATGATATTCTTCCCAAGTAGATTCCATGAACTCCTCTACTTTAGAAGTTTTATCTTCTTTGGACTTGTCGAACTCACGGTTCAACATATCGCGAAATTCGTTGGTTACTTCATCAGCATAAGCCTTATCAACCGATTGTTCTTCGAGCAAGCGCTCTACATAAATATCTTTCGGATTTGGATGTTTTGCAATGGCTTTATAAAGCGTAGGCTGGGTAAAACGAGGTTCATCACCTTCGTTATGTCCGTACTTTCGATAACCCAATAAATCGATGAAAATATCAGTATTGAACTTCATTCGGAAGTCCAAGGCCATTTGCATAGCATGACACACTGCTTCTGTATCATCTGCATTTACGTGCAATACGGGCGACAAAGTTACCTTGCCAACATCGGTACAATAGGTACTCGAACGACCATCCAGGTAATTGGTAGTAAATCCGATTTGATTGTTTACCACGATGTGAATGGTTCCTCCAGTTTTATATCCGTTCAACTTAGCCATTTGAACCACTTCATAGGCAATACCTTGTCCGGCAATAGCCGCGTCACCGTGTACTACAATTGGAATGATCTTGCTGGCGTCTCCGTCGTATTTGTTATCTATTTTCGCTCTCGTAATCCCTTCCGCTACCGAGGCAACTGTCTCAAGGTGGGATGGATTCGGTACCAGATTCATTTTAATCTCACTACCGTTTCGATAAGTTTTACTGAGTGTTAATCCGAGGTGGTATTTTACGTCCCCATCAATGGATTCATCAGCAAAATCTTTTCCTTCAAATTCGCTAAACAAATCGCGTACTGGTTTTTTAAAGATGTTGACCAAGGTATTCAAACGACCTCTATGGGCCATCCCCAAAACACATTCTTTGACGTCGTATTTCTCAGCGGCATTTCTCAAGAAAACACTTAAACCTGGGATGAGCGTTTCCCCTCCTTCAAGCGAAAAACGCTTCTGCCCCACATATTTCTTTTGCAGAAAGCTCTCAAAAGTTACTGCCTGCGTCAATTTGGTTAGAATGTATTTCTTATCCTCAACAGTGTAAGAAGGATGATTGTCATTTTGATTCAAACGGTTTTGCCACCATTTGATTTTTTCCGGATTTCGCATGTACATGTACTCGACCCCAATGGAATCACAGTAGGTACTTTTCAGCTGTTCAATAATTTTCGAAAGGGTTGTCTTTCCCAATCCTAAAATTTCTCCAGCTGAAAATTGAGTTTCTAAATCGTTTTCTGAAAGCCCAAAATTTTCTAATTCCAAGGTAGGCAGGTACTTTCTTCGATCTCGAACCGGATTCGTTTTGGTAAACAAATGACCTCTTGTTCGATAGCCATTAATCAAATCGATCACTAAGAATTCTTTTCGAACCTCATCGGGTACTTCAAAATCAGGAAGTCCTGTTTCTTCCGAATAATTTTCGTTGGCCAGATCATAACCTTGAAAGAAACTTCTCCAACTTGGTTCTACGGAATCAGGATTTAAAAGATATTGATCGTATAGATCTGCAATGAAGCCAGAATGCGCTGCATTTAAAAAAGAAAACTTATCCATGAATGTGTAAGCGAGTTATCATCAAATAATGCCAGCAAAAATACAAATTTTAGCAAAAAAAAGGTCCTTGTTTTCTGTTAGAAAAAGCGCAAAAAAGTGATTTTATTTTTTTGTAAAGTATTTGTCAATATTACAAAAAGGTCTATATTTGCACTCGCATTTGTAGAATGTGAAATTCCTCCTTAGCTCAGTTGGTTAGAGCATCTGACTGTTAATCAG
>CEPZ01023412.1_pt1 | contig 14998 bp, 23 predicted proteins | sample 530461 | NCBI WGS metagenome assembly CEPZ01 (sample SAMEA2620106, study PRJEB7988) | marine metagenome | isolation source: saline water (ENVO:00002010), including | reverse complement strand
TTTAAAACTAATAGCAATGATTATTATATTAAATGTAATATACTTAATAATTAAAATTAATTAATAGAGAGGAACAAAATATATGAAAAAATACAGAACAACAGAACAATTTAACGAAATTATACATAGTGCTATAAATGGTAATTGGACTCAAGCAACAAAAGAAGTGGAAGAATATGGATTCTTTGCTAATGACCTAATAAAAGCATATAACGAATTAGCCGAGAGTTTTGGGGTAGAAGATTTAGAGTATTTGAATCGGGAAGATTTAGCTCTGTTAATACCCGATAAAAGAAATTAAACTATTAAATACTAAAAGCATAAAGACTTACTTTGATTAGTAGGTCTTTTTGTTTTGGCTAAATCGCCGAAGATTAAATTGCCTAAGACTAATACATATATAATACTATAAGAGAGAAAAGTTATATTTTTTGTAGGTTTATGTATATATTTATAGGTTTTGGGTATATCTTTGTTATCTCTTACAAGAGAATAAAAGTATATCTGGCCGTGCCGTGTTCTTTATTTTTTTGAAAGTTTTATAAAAAAAATCGCTTTTAATAGTCTTTCTTCCTTTTTTTTAATAGTTTTCTTCCTTTTTTTTATTTAATAGTTTTCTTCCTTTATTTATATAGTCTCTCCTCCTTTGTTTTTATTTAATCAATAGTATTTTAATTTATATTATTTATACAATTATATTAATTCTATTTATTTATTTTAATTATATAATACCTACTAACCTAAGGGGGTATATACCTCGGAGGTTCGAGTTTAATTTTATTATTATATATGAAACCTACGCAATTATATTTTCAATATTTGCTTTTTAAGGTAATATGTGCTATAATTATATAAGATATAATATGAAAATAAAAGGATTAACCATTCAGGAGAAGAAAGCTGCTGACCATTATCTTGAATATGGTCAAAAAGCTAATGCTATTCGTCATGCCTATAATATAGGTAAGAAGGGGGGTTCTAAAACTGAAGAGTTAGAAAAAATAACAGTTAGAAATATGGGGCAACAAGTATTTAGTCGTAAAAACGTTTCAGAGTATATTGAAGGACATGCTACTGGAGCAGCTAGTAGAGTAGTAGATTTATCTAAAACAGCAGATTCCGATGCTGTGCGTTTGAATGCTAATAAAGATATTTTAGATAGAGCAGGGTTTAAGCCAAAAGAAGTAAGCGAAGTAGAAGTAAAGAAAACCTATGATGAAGAACAAATCCAAAGGGCAATCAAAGAAATCCAAGACAAGTCCGCTTCAGATGGCGGAGATGATGGAACAGAAGGCAAGGAATAACTTCCGAGTCTTTTGTACGTTAATAGATAGGAATTATCAATTTAACTGGCATCATCGTTTGATAGCTGATAAACTAGAAGCAGTTGATAGAGGTGAGATAAAACGTTTAATGATATTCATGCCACCAAGACATGGCAAATCGCAATTAGCTAGTATATTATTTCCTGCTTGGTTTCTAGGTAAGAACAAAGGTAAAGAGATAATTACCGCTTCTTATTCAGGGGATTTAGCTCAAGACTTTGGTGGTAAAACAAGAGATATTGTAGCAGACCAAATATTTACCAAGATATTCGGTACAACCCTTAAAAGCGATGAGAAGTCCAAGGCAAAGTGGAGAATGACTAATAAAGGCACATATACATCTGTTGGTGTGGGGGGTGCAGTTACTGGTCGTGGAGCAAATGTTTTAATAATTGATGACCCTATTAAAAATAGAGAAGAAGCTGAATCTGATGTTATACGTGACAAAGTATGGAATTGGTACACATCCACAGCTTATACACGTCTGGAGAAGAATGGAGCAATAATAATAATTCTTACTAGATGGCACTTAATGGATTTAGCGGGTAGGTTATTAGAGAAAGAAATGGAAGGCGGAGAAAAGTGGGAAGTCATTAATTTTCCAGCTCTAGCCAGAAAAGATGAGGAATTTAGAAAAGAAGGAGAAGCACTATGGAAAACCAAGTATGGGAAAGAAGATTTACTTCAAATAAAAGAAACCATAGGAATATATGATTGGGCAGCACTTTATCAACAAACACCAGTATTAACAGAGAGCCAAGAATTTAAACAAGATTGGATACAATATATTTCTCGTAAAGATGTTATCTTGAAAGATACTCGTAAATACCTAACTGTTGATACAGCGATGAGTAAAAAGGAAACAGCTGACTATACAGGTTTTACTGAGAACTTCGTAGATAAAGAGAATAAATGGAATGTAGCTGCTTACAGGATGAGATTAAATGCCAAAGAGTTCGTTGAATACTTATTTACCCTACAAGATAGACATAGCTTTGAAAAAATAGGAATAGAGAAAACAGCTTATGTCTGGGGATTAAAACCTTATTTAGATGGAGAACAAAGAAAACGTAATAAATATTTACCAATAGTGGAGCTGACACATAAACAAACAGCAAAGGAAACAAGAATTCGTGGACTTGTTCCCAGATACAATAGTGGAAGTATATTCCACATTAGGGGTGAATGTAAGGATTTAGAAGAAGAAATGTTTACTTTCCCAAAATCAACTCACGATGATGTATTAGATAGTCTTGCTTATCAAGCACAAATAGTAGACCATAAGAAAAAAGGTAAGCGACAATTTATACCAAATTTTAAAAAGATAAGTTATTTAAGATAATATGTTAATAGATTTAAATACAGAAAGAGCACCAAAGAGTGGTTACACACCAGGTGCAAAAGACCAAGAAATAATTCATTTTGTATTAGAAAAGTTTCGTATATCAAATGAAATTCGTAATACTAACTTTGAAGAATTTAATGGTTTAACACTTACTGAACGTCAAAGAAAAGACCAGAGAGCTTTTAATGTTTGGCAAGAAAAAAGAAGTGGGGATGACTCTTGGAAGTCTAACGCAGTAAGACCCATTGAAAGAAATCGTATTATTAGTATTGCTGCTCATTTAGCTTTAACCTTAATATTTCCTAAAGTAAATGCTCAAAATACTAGAGATGAAGAAGATAAGGATGCGGCATTAGTTATGGAGGATTTAATGGAATGGAGAGCAGACCAAGCTGATTATGAGAAAACTTTTTTATATTCAATTGTAGCTGCATTAGTTAATCCTGCAGTAATCATTCAAACAGAATATGCTGATGTTAAACGTAAGATAAAAGAGATTAAAGATGATGGCTCTTGGACCGAGAAAGAAATAACAGATGAAATCTTTAGTGGATTCCAAGATACCCTTGTTCCAGTGGATGAACTTTATATTGCTAATATTTATGAAGTAGATATTCAGAAACAAGAGTTCTTAATCTGGAGAAAGGTAATAGATTATGCAACAGCACAAGCTAAGTATGGAGCTAAAGAAAACTTTGAATATGTTAAACCAGGAGCACAAAATGTTTTATCAGGAGACAATACTTATTTACAAGAAGATAAAGATTTAGAAGGAAGAAATGTAGAAGAAATTATTTTTTATAATAGAGGATTAGATTTACAGGTGACAATTCTTAATGGAGTTTTAATAGATAATGCTGAACAACCTAATCCACGTAAAGATAAGATGTATCCCTTTGCTAAAACAGGATTTGAAATAATTAATGAAAAATTCTTTTATTATAAAAGTTTAGCTAATAAAATGTCAGTAGATGGAGAAGTAGTAAATACTTTATACAGAATGATAATTGATGGAACATTCTTACAACTAATGCCACCTACTGCAATTTTTGGAGATGAAGAAGTAAATTCAAATATAATAATGCCAGGAGTTATTACTTCCTTTGGTAAAGACACTAAGATGGAAAAGATAGATGTAGGAGGAAATTTAAGTGCTGGATTAAATGTATTAGCTAAAGTAGAAAATTCTATATCTGAAACTTCTCAAGATGTGATGCAAGCAGGTATATCTTCTAAAGGAGAAAGAACTGCTTTTGAAATTTCTCGTTTACAAGAGAATGCTAGAACAATGCTTGGACTATTTGGACAGATGATTGGCTTTTTAGTAAAAGACTTAGGTAAATTATTTGTAGATGATATTGTTCAATTTATGACAGTAGGAGAAGTTGGAGAACTTACAGATGGTTTAGGAGTATTAAAATTTAGAAAAGTTCTTATTCCAGAACAAATGGTTGAAGGGAAGGAAGTTACAAAGGTTATAGACTTTGATATGGAATTACCTGAAGAAATTACTGAAGAAAAAAATATAGAAATGGGGATGGACATTATGACAGAAGAGGGTGGTATGGATTCTAAGAAAAGAATATACAAAGTTAATCCATCTTTATTTAGAGAATTAAAATATAAAATAAGAATATCACCAGAAATTATGACACCAAAAAATGATGCTGTTGCTAAAGCATTTAATCTTGAATTATATGATAGAGCAATCAGTAATCCTTTAGCAGACCAAGAATCAATATTTAGAGACCTTTTACTTGGAAGTTATGATTCAACTAAACATGATACAGATAAATATATTAAAGGTGCAGATTCAACAGGATTAGATAAATTGATAGGTGCGGATATAGGACCACAAACGCCAATGTCACGACAAAGTCCAGTTGAATCAGTTGTTAATGCTCAAGGACAACCAACTTAATTAAATATAAAAACTTATGAATAGAATAAAAGTTAAAATACAGAATTGGTTACTTAAAAATTTATTTAACGCAATTAGCGAAGATGATATTCTCAAATATGAGAAAGGAAAGTTTCTTCTTAGAGGAACACTTTTAGATACGAGAGTAACAGGAAACTTTGTTAATCAAGCTAATAGTATATTAAAATCACAATTATGGAAGCATCTTACCGATGATATAAAATATATTTCTAATCAAAGGATGTATGAGAAAAGTACAACCATTGATGATGTAATATTTGGTAAAGCTATGCTTTATAATTTAGATATACTAGAACGCAAGTTAGAGCGTTTAAGTAAATTAAAATAATTAATTCGTGGGGTTGAGTATACCCCTTAATCAAAACACTATGTCAAATGAAAAAAAGATGGAGAAAAAAGAAGAAGTTCAGAATGCTCCTACTGAACAAGAGGAGAATAAAGAAGACGTTCAATCTGCTCCAGTTGAGCAAAGTGAGGAATCTAAACCTGAAATTGATTACGTAGCTGAACTAGGTATAGCTAAGTCTAAACTAGAGAAAGCTGGTAACACAATTGAAAAAATAAAGAAAGAAAACAAAGAGTTAAAGAATGATGATGATGAGTTTGTTGACTATGAAGAGGAGATAGAAAAGCGTGTAGCTTCAAAAGTAAAAGAAACAATGACCAGTGTAAGAACTGACCTTGCTGCTGATACTATTGAATCCACATTAGAAGATTTATCTGCTAACGTAGATGAAAGAGCTTTAATCAAACATCATTACGATAATTCTTTACAAAGAACTGGCTTTTCCCGCCAGGCAATTATGCAAGATTTACTTAATGCTAAATTACTTGCTAACCAAAAAAGTCTTACAAAAGAGAAAGCAGAATTATCTGCTGCCTTAATTGCCAAAGAATCTATGGGTAATTCAAGTAGAGGAGCTAACTTAGATAAAGCTAACATTGATAAACCAATGAAACCTATATCTGATATGAGTAGAGATGAGCATAAAGCATACTGGGAAAGTTTTAAAAAATAATTGAAGATTTTATAATTTAAAATCTTCATTAGGAAAATCAGAAATATGGCAATAAGTACAGGAACAATTACAAAAGCAGATGTTGTAGTATTTGAACCAGAGATATGGGAAGGTGCTGTTAATGATTTCTATAGAGCAAAGTTAGTTGCAGGTAATTTCTTTTGGGATTTATCTTCTGCAGTAAACCAAGGTGGTGACCAAATTAATATTCCAAATATTGCAGAAATGACAGCGAATACTAAAACAAATGGTGCAGAAGTAACTTTAAATTCAAATACAGAAACTGATATTAATTTAGTGATTAATAGATGGCAAGAAGTTTCCTTCTTAATTGAAGACTTTGAAGCAAGACAAGTTGCTGCAGTATATGACTTACAAGAGAAATATGCTAGAAACGCTGGGTACACAGCTGCTGCTAAATTAGAAGATGCACTAATCGCATTATTTGACGGGTTTACCCAAATTGTTGGAGCATCTGATGCAACATTAGTAGATTCTGATATTAGAAAAGCAATTCAATATCTAGATGATGCTGATGCTCCACAGGAAGACAGAGCATTCTTTTTATGCCCTGCAACAATGTGGGATGACATCATGGCTATTGATAAGTTTGTATTAGCAAACGAATCAGGTGGTCGTGGTCCAGTAACCTCAGGTCCAGTTGGTATGTTATATGGATATAAAGTTTATGTAACTTCAAGATGTTCTGATGGTGATGGTGGTCTTCAAGCATTTGCTCACAAAGATGCATTAGTATATGCGTCTAGTAGAGTCAGAGTACAATCAAACTATGTTCCACAACGTTTAGGTACTTTAGTTACCGCAGACGTTATGTATGGCACTTTAGAAAACAGAGACACATCAGGAGTATGGATAAAAGCTGCTGCTTAGTAGTTTTATTCTGTGGGTTATCTATTAACCCACAGAGCTAAGATTATTAACCAAAAACCTATGGGAGTAAGAATAAATATCACAAAAAAAGAAAGAGTGTTCATTCACAAAGATGGTCGTGTTGAAGTTCTAAGTAGTACAGATAAATCAAAACCTAAAAAGAAGAAAGAGAAAAAAGATGAAAGTATATAATATTACAGGGTGTCATTTTTCTTGTGCTTATGTTAGACAACTTCTCCCTATGTGGGAGAATGGCTATAATGGTAATTTTATTGGATTAAATACACCTAGAAAAGATATGAAGACAATCACTCAAGAAGCAATAGATTCAGACATAATAGTATTTCATAGACCAGAACTAGGTACATATTGGAAGGTAGCTGACATTCTTAAGGGGATGGGGAAAAAAATAGTATTTGATAATGATGATACATTTAAACTTCACAAAGGACATCCTTTTTATAAGATGCATATTGGTATGAAATTAATGGACAAATTTAATAGAAATTATGATATGATAAATTATCAAACAAATAGTTTCATTAGAGCTGCAGACTTAGTAACTACTACTACAAAGACATTAGCTAAAGAGTATAAGGAATTAAATCCTAATGTAGTGATATTACCAAACTGTGTTAATCTAGATGATTGGGAAGAACCATTAAGACATGAAGATAATATAGTAAGAATAGGTATATCAGGTTCAACTGCATATACTTATGATTTTAAGAACATTAAAAATTATATCAAAGAATTAGATGAAAGGGATGATGTTCAATTTATACTATTTGGACTTGATGATAAAGAAGATAGAAAAAAATATCCAAAGGTAACTAAGATTCTTGAAGATGAATATGCATTTTGGGATACATTAAAAAATAAAGAACACATGCATTGGGTTGATAGGTCTAAGTATAATGAAACATTAAATAATTTAAAGTTAGATATAATGCTTATTCCAAGACAAGAATGTTATTTTAACAGATGTAAATCAAACGTTAAATTTTTAGAAGCAGCAATGTGTGAAATACCAGTAGTAGCAAGTAGTTTTACAGATGGTCCTTACGAAGAACTAGATGGGAAGAATGGTATTAAAATAAAAGATAAAACAAAATGGAAAGAGATAGTTGATGACCTTATTAAGAATAAAGAAAAGAGAAGGGCGATAGGCAAAGAAGCAAAACGATATGTTCTTAATAATTATGATATTAAAGACCATGCATATAAATGGGAAGAAGTATATAAAACCTTATGAAAAAAGTATTATTAGCAATTCCAACTAGTGGTAATTTAGATTATAGAATAGTTGAATTTATGCTAGATATGTATAACCAAAAGAAGTATAAAGTAATTATACATATTTCAAAGCTAGTAGGAATTGAAGCAAATAGAAATCAAATAGTTAAAGCACTTTTAAATTCAACTTGTGATTACCTACTTATGGTAGATACAGATAATCCCCCCCTGGATAATCCTTTAGATTTAATAAAAGAAGATAAAGATATTATAGGATTACCCACTCCAATTAATATGAGTTGTATTAGAGGAATGAGTTTCTTCAAATATAATATCTATAAAGATGATAAACAATTAAAAGATGGTGAAGGATTACAAAAGGTAGATGCGGTAGGAACTGGTTGTATACTTATTAAAAGAGAGGTATTTGAAAAATTGGGAGATAATCCTTTTACTCCAGAGAGATATGAAGATGATAGAATAAAAGTAGGAGAAGATATAATGTTCTGTAGAAGGGTAAAGAAAGCAGGAATAGATATATGGACACATTGGGATTATAAGTGTCATCATTATAAGGAGATAGATTTAACTACATTACCAGTAGAAATATTTAATAAACTAATATAAAACTTATGTTTAAAATTGAAGACATCACACCTACACGCGAAGTAGAATTACAAAACGCAAAGTTACACAAATTGTTAGAAGAAAAAATAAAGTTAGTAGAGGAAGGTAAATCATTTCAAAAGAAGGTAGAAAAATTACAAAAAGAACAAAGAAAGATTGGACTTAAATTAAATAAGGTAAAAGAAAAGGTTTTGCCTTTAATAGCAGAAGAATCAACAAAGTTAGACATTGGACAATTTGAAGCACCTATGAATGTTAATATTATAGATGGTAAATCTATTCTAACAATAGTAGATAGAGTAGAAGATTTTAAAAAAAGACTTTTAGAAAAATTAGAAGAAGATAATAAAAAAGATGCCAAAGAAACAGAAACAGAGTAAATACTACGAACAGTATTTTCAAATATTCACGTACTTTAACAACCTTTGGAATAAAATTATTCGTAAGCATGTTTTTAAAGTTAAGGTTGAAAATCAACCTAAAGTTCAAGATGTTAAGATTACTAATCCACAAGCTCCCCAATCTTCATTAAAGGTTTCTAACTTTGAACAAGTTGAACAAGCATTGAATAAAAATGTAATTGACATTATAAAATTCCTAGAAAAGAAAATGGAAGAATTAAAAGTTGAGCCAACTGATAATTCAGATATTCTTAAAAGTTTAAAAGGTATTAGAAAAGAATTGAAGGTAAAAGATTTAACACCAAATGTAATTAAACGATTAGAGGATGTTAAAAAAGCTATAAGCAAGTTAGATATTAAATTTGACTTAAGTGGCTTAGAAGAGCGTTTAGACGTATCACAGGGCTTATTAGAGAGCTTAAAGAACTACACAGAGTATGATGAGTGGAAGGTAAAGATAAATGGTAAGCAAATGGAAGAACTTGTCAATGCTATGGGCAAGCAATGGATTAGTGCTAGTGGCACAGGAATAATTAAAGATGGTAGTGGGAATCCTTATAGCTCAACTAATAAATTACCAGTAGAAGCTACTTTAGAAATAGGAGATATAGAAATTGGTGCAGTAGAACTTAAAGATGGTGATAGTGATACCAGAGCAGATATTGAAAGTGATGGAACTAAAAATGCTTTATTCGTTCAAGCTAATAATGATAGTTTAGGAGTACAACAGGTTCAATCTAATTCATCTAATATAGCAACAGAAACTACCTTAGGTTTAATAAAAGATACAGATGGAATTAAGAAGATTACAGATGCAGTTACAGTTGAACAAGCTACTGCAGCAAGTTTAAAAGCACTTGTTAATCCGAATTATTTAGTATTAGATAATAATCAAGTTACTTCAGTAGATGATGCACAACAAACAATATTTGATGCTTCTTCAGCAGCAGATGCAGTATTTTTAATAGTAGCAAATTGTGGAGATGATGAAATATATATTTATAATACCACAAGTGTAACTTCAACATTGTTCTTTAAAAGAATAGCAAGTGGAGAAAGTTGGGAATTTCCTATTGGTTATACAAGTGATACTGCTAATGATTTATATGCTATAAGAGCATCAGCACAAGGAAATAATTCTGTAGTTGTTACTTGGTTTAAAGATAATTAGTATGGCTTATGGAGATTTTATAAATTGGAGAATAGCTACAGGTGCAGATGATTGGGATGATAATAGTTCAACAGGAATAACCATAAGTGCTACAAGTAATACCTTAACTATACCCCACACATCAGTAAAGGCATATATGAGATTTAAGTCATCAAAGAAAATATTTGATATTCACCCAAGAGCAGTAATAGAGAGTATGGAATTAAATTGGTATGTTCAAGGTACTACCATATCAAGACGACACCCTGGACCATCAGTTGATATAGATATATATGCACCTTGGGCTACAGATGCAGCAAGTGGTTATATAGAAATCAAGGCATATAATCCAATATCATTAGGAACAGGTTGGCAAAAATATACAATACAAGAAAATGCTAAAAGATATATAGCAAGAACATTAAATAATAATGGTGGTTATACACAGTTTAGGTGGGAAGTAGATGCAGTTAGGGCACATAATTGTACTCATAAAATTAGAGCTTATGAGTATGGTGTAGGGCATTTATCAGCAGGATATTTAGATATTTATTATCACGTTCCACAAGAGAAAAAAAGAAGGGTAAGAAGAATATGGAGCAAGGGATAACAGAAAAACAATTCAAAGAAGAAAAGTTAAGAGAAGACGATAAGGGTTTATGGTTATTTGATAAATGTATAATGTTTAAAGAAGAATATCCATTTATTACTAAAGGAGTAGAATTGATTTGTAAAAAGATTAAGCCAAAAAAAGTATTAGAATTAGGATTTGGTTATGGGTGGACATCAACAGAGTTTCAGAAATATGGAGTAGAAGAACACACAATAATAGAAGCACACCCATTGATATATTCACAGGCAGTAGAGTGGCAAAAGAAATATCCCAAGTCAAAAGTAATACATAGTTTCTGGCAGAACCTTGAATTAAAAGATGAATACGATTTAATATACTATGATACATTTGAAATAGTACAGACAAATAATAATGATGAATTAGATAATTTAAAAACAAAATATTGGGCAACTTGTTATGCAGATTATGATGAAACATTTGCCGATTATAAAGAACCATCATTTATATTTAAAGTAAATGGTAGAAAATATTTTCAAAGTTTATATAAAAAATAATATGGAAAATGGAGAAAAAATAAAAGTACACGAAAGATTATCCACACTGGAAGCACAGATGGATACTGTTTTGGATAACCATTTACCACACATACAAAAATCAATAGATAAAGTAACAAGTAAGATAGGGTGGTTTACTAGTCTTTTAATTGCTAATTTAGTAGCAGTAATAATGACAATGGTAAGATAGTTTTTTCCTAATTCGGAGTGATACCGAAATTCATAGGTTTGCTCGGAGCTTTATTGCTCCGAGTTAGGAGAGAGTTAATCGTACATTAAAAATAAAGGAGAATAAAATGAAGAAGTTTAGAGTTGGATGTAGCAGCGAGTATTGCGGTGGAGTTTCTTTCTTTTCAGATTTTAAATTTGATTCCATGAAAATGGTCTTAATATGCTATGGATTATGTTTTTCTTGCGGTAAAAGAGTAAGAACACATATATCTATACAAGATTTAATGCATGTTAAGAACAAAAATGGAGGTTCAAATGAAACGTAAAAAATCAAAGAAATCAAAGAAAACTAAACGCAACAGTAAGAATCGTCATCATATCATTCCTAGTAGTAGGCGTGGAAAAGAAGGCGAGAACATTACTTTAATTTGTCAAACTTGTCACAGTCTATATCATAAGAATTTTGGTAATATGACACCAGTAGAAATTATTAATTTCTTGGTAGAATATTATTGGAAAGGTCAATGGAAATGGGTGATAAGAGCATTAATTGAAAAAGATAATACTAGGGAGACATAATCATGCTTTCAGTAGAAGATTTAATCTTAATAGTAATATGTATTTCAATTGGCTTTATTGGCGATAAACTAAAACCACAAGAATATCATTATGGGAATAACATTGTTATTGTTTATAAAAAATATCAATGTCCTAGCTATTGTGCAGTAGACCATTTTCATTATGTGTATTTTGATAGCACATTAATTGAAACTGGTAGAATGTACATAGAGAAAGGTAAACTTGGGGAAAAGTACAAAGGAGATAAAAATGAAAAAAGAAAATAGGAATCTTTGTGCGACTAACACTGTAAAGAGAATACCCAAATGGGTATTATGGTTAAATCTAGTAGTTGGAATCTATAACTTGTACCTGTTTGTTAATAATGGGAACTGGTTCATATTTATACTTGGAGCAGTTAATATAGGTGTATGGGTGTTTAACACAAGGAGATTAAAATGAAAAACAAAAAATGGTCAAAAAAAGATGTTGCTTTTCTGAAGAAGAATTATCCCTTTTTTACTAATAGTGAATTAGCTGAAGAGCTATTTAGAACTGTTAATGCAATAGAGAAGAAGGCTTCTAAACTAAAACTTTACAAAAATCTTTCAGAAAATCTGGAAGGAGATAGAAATTTGTTAAGAGCTAGAACAGAAGGCAACATTACAAAAAAGAAGTACAAAGAAGCATTACTTGAGAATGATAGATTACGTGTTGAAAAAGAAGCAATACTACGTATTCAAGAAACTCCACAGAAGATAAAATTCACTCAGCGACAAAATGGAGGCAGTGATGCTACTGCATTTATTATCGCTAGTGATTGGCATATTGAGGAAACTGTTAGACCTTCAGATGTATCAGGATTAAACGAATATAATCTTGAGATATGTGATAAACGAGTTAAAAAGTTTTTTTCAAATGCTGTAAAACTCTTAGAAATTACTCAAAAAGAAAGTAGAGTTAATCAAGTGGTTTTAGCACTCTTAGGAGATTTCATTAGTGGACATATTCATTTGGAATTGTTGGAAAACAATACCTTACTTCCTGCTGATGCTATCTGGAGAGTACAAAACTATCTGATAAGTGGTATTAATTTCTTATTGAATAATTCCAAAATAGAACTAACGATTATCTGTCATGGTGGAAATCATGGTCGCATGACTAAGAGGATTCATCACGCAACAGAACAAGGTAACTCACTAGAAGTTTATATGTATAATAATATTGCTTTACACTTTAAAAACAATAAACGTATAAATTTTGTTATAGCTGAAGGTTATCATACCTATGTTGATGTATATGATTATAAAGTACGACTTCATCATGGACATGCAATTCGTTATGCTGGTGGTGTAGGCGGTATCTTTATTCCTGTTAATAAAGCGATTGCACAATGGAACAAAGGTCGGACAGTTGATTTAGATGTTTTCGGACATTTTCATCAATTTAAAGATGGTGGAAACTTCATCTGTAATGGTTCACTCATTGGCTATAATGCCTTCGCTTTGTCAATCAAAGCAGATTACGAGAAACCAAAACAGGCATTTTTCCTTGTTGATAAGAAGCGTGGGAAATCTATTGTTGCTCCAATATGGCTTCAATAAAAACTCCTTCAAAGGTGTGGGTTGGATTAAAGAATTACGAGATAATTAATTTAGCCCACACTCCTTCAAAATTAAAATATGAAAAAAAATAATTTAAATTATAGATATGGATTCGGTGCTAAAAAAGATAAGAAAGATAAGAGAGATTATTTAGCAGCAGGAATTACACCTTCAACTACAGTAGAGTTAAAGAAGTTTAGGATACCTGAAAAATATCCTAGTAAGAATCAAGGTGGTAGAGGTAGCTGTACTTCTCAGGCACAAACTCATCATAAAGAAAGACAAGAAGAAATACCTTTATCTGCTAGATTTGTTATGGCTTTAACAAAACAGTGGGAACATAATAAAAGATGGGGTGCTTATACAAGGAATACATTTAAGGTAGTAAAGCAATTCGGTGCTTGTAAAGAAGAACTTTATCCTGAACCAAACTTTGAAATGAGTTGGAGAGATTACATTGATACTAATTCAATACCAGCAGAATGTTATGAAGATGCTTTAAAACATAAATCTAAATCTTATTGGCGAGTTGAGAATTCTATATTAGCTATTAAAGATGTATTAGCCCTACATAATAAATCTGTCGTAATGTCTATGGGATGGTATAAAAACTTTAATCAAGTAGTAGATGGAATATTACCAAGAGAGAAAGGTAAATATATTAGTGGACATGCAGTAGAGATAGTAGGTTTTGATGATTTTAATCAATGGCTAATAGTAAAGAATAGTTGGGGAGAACAATGGGGAAAGAAAGGAGATTTCTATTTATACTATGATATGTTAGCAGAAGTAATAAGAGATTTATGGTGTAGTCTAGATATAGAAAAAATGAATATATTAGTTGATGTAAGATATGGAAAAGAAAGAACTTGGAAATCTTATTTAGTAGAAAAACAAGTAGCATTCAATTCTTGGTTACATGCCAAGATAAAAAGATTACCTACCAATAGAGAAATAAATGCCTTAGCTTATGGTAAATGGGATTTTCAAACAGTATATACTGGCATTAATGGAGACCTTTGGTTATACTGGACTAAAGACCAAGCTGAGAAAAGAAATTTAATTAAAGAATTTATTAAGTATTAATATAAAAACTATGAAACAATTAATTTATGAAATCAAACATTTTGGATGGCGAATAGGAATTGGAAACTTTTTAATATTAAAAGGTGGAAAAATTCTAAAAGCAAAAAGAATTAGAGTAACTTATTATAAGGGTGAAGTAGATTTAAAATCAAATAATTAAACTTATAAATAAAAGGTTTAATTAGACATAACATACCAAAATGTGGTATAATAACTGAAGAAATAATAAAAAAATATGGCAAAAAAGAACTGGATTCAAGGAGCAATCAAAAGACCTGGTGCATTTAAAGCAAAAGCTAAGCGTGCAAAGATGACTACTGCTGCCTTTGCTAGTAAAGTATTAAAAAAGGGTTCAAAATATAGTGCAAGAACAAAACGTCAAGCATCATTAGCAAGAACATTGATGGGTTTTAGAAGGAAAAAATAATTAACCAAACAAATATGAAAGAAACAATTATTCGTTATGTGTACAGTTCGTTTATTACATTTATTGCAACATTTGTTGCAGTAGCAAT
>CEPZ01010746.1_pt1 | contig 15004 bp, 20 predicted proteins | sample 530461 | NCBI WGS metagenome assembly CEPZ01 (sample SAMEA2620106, study PRJEB7988) | marine metagenome | isolation source: saline water (ENVO:00002010), including | reverse complement strand
TGTTACCTGTTCCTTTAAATTCTTCAAAAATTACCTCATCCATTCTACTACCAGTATCTATTAAAGCTGTAGAGATTATGGTAAGTGATCCTCCTTCTTCCACGTTTCGTGCGGCACCAAAAAATCTTTTTGGTCTTTGAAGTGCATTCGCATCTACGCCCCCTGTCAAAACTTTACCAGAACTGGGAACAACGGCGTTATACGCTCTACCAAGTCTTGTAATGGAGTCTAGAAGAATTATTACATCTTTTTTATGTTCCACTAATCTCTTGGCTTTTTCAATAACCATTTCAGCAACAGCAACATGTCTAGATGCTGGTTCATCAAATGTAGAACTGATTACTTCTCCTTTTACAGTTCTTTGCATATCTGTAACTTCTTCAGGACGTTCATCGATTAGTAAAACCATAAGATAACATTCTGGGTAATTGGCAGATATTGAATGAGCAATATTTTGAAGCATTATTGTTTTTCCCGCTTTTGGTGGAGAAATTATTAAAGACCTCTGTCCTTTGCCGATAGGGGCAATTAGATCAATGATTCTTTGGGTTAAATCTGGATTTTTTTCAATTTTTGTTTTTTCAATTTCCATCTTTAATTGTTTATCTGGATAAAGGGGCGTTAAATTATCAAATGCAATTTTATTTTTTCCTTTTTCTGGGCTTTCAAAATTTATTTGTTCAACTTTTAGCAATGCGAAGTATCTTTCTCCATTTTTAGGAGATCTTACTTGGCCTTCCACAGAATCGCCGGTTCTTAGGCCAAATCTTCTTATTTGGCTTGGACTGACATAAATATCATCTGGACCAGGCAAATAGTTTGATTCAATTGCCCGCAAAAAGCCAAAGCCATCTTGTAAAACCTCCAAAACGCCGCCTGCGGTAATTTCCTCCTTATTGTCAGCAAGTTTTTTTAATATCGCAAATAAAATTTCTTGTTTTCTTAATGTGCTAGGATTTTCTATTTCAAGTTTTTCAGCTTTAGCAATAAGTTCCTCGGAACTGGTGTTTTTAAGTTCTTGGATATTCATAATTTTACTGATTGTCTTGGAGACGCGATGGAACGAATATAGTTACTATTTGGCAATATTTCAAGCCCACAATGGTTTATAAATTATTATAAAAATAATTAAAATCAACAAAACAGTAGGTATTTCATTGATTATTTTATAAAATTTAGCCGAATACGCACTGTTGTTTTCAGCAAATTTTCTTAAACAATTAAATAAAAAGAAATGATAAATAGTTAAAATGACCACAAAAAGTAACTTGAGCTGCAACCAAAGAGAGCTCAAATTATCTGTGCCAATAGTATGAATCAATAAGCCTCCGAAAATCCAAGATGCAATCATCGCAGGATTCATAATATAAATAAAAAGCCTTTTTTCCATGACTTTAAAAGTAGATATCAAATCTTTAGATTTGTTTTTTGCAACAGCCTCACTATGATAAACAAAAATTCTTGGTAAATATAAAAGTCCTGCCATCCAAGAAATAACAGCCATTAGATGAATTGATTTAAATAATAAATAGGCGTTCATTTTTCTAAAATAAATTTTTTCATAATTCTAAACAAGGACATTTTACATATTTATTAGGACACATTGATGATGAAATAAAATTACCCCTTGTTTCTTGTTTTAAAACTAGTTCTGCAAGACCTTTGATAAAATTCTCTTCTGTTCCTAGCGCCGCTACTCTTTTATAAAAACTACAACCATTTTTTTCAGCCAATTTTTTATATTCTATATCTAATTCTACTAATGTTTCTGAGTGTTCCGACACAAAGGCTATGGGCACTATAACAATACCTTTTTTTTCTTTGGAATATTTAATAATTACTTCATCCGTGGGTGGGCCAATCCATTTCAGGGGACCTACACGACTTTGATAGCTTATTACATAATTTAAATTTTTATTCTCTAAATTAGACATTATTTTTTTTACAGTTTCCTCGACTTGCCATTGGTAAGGATCCCCCTTTTTTATTTTGCTCGTCGGCAAGCCGTGAGCAGAGAAAATTAACTTAAAATTATTATCTTCTATTACTTTTAGAGTTTTATTAATAAGCGAAATGTGCGAAGCTATAAAATTATTTTCTGTGGGATAACAACAAATAGTTTTTGTTTTAACATTATAATTTTCTTTTTTACACAAGTCGCACCATTCATTAATAGAGGATCCCGAGGTCGAGGTCGAATATTGAGGATAAAGAGGTAAAAGTATTATCTCTTCTGGATTATATTCTCTAACTTTTTTAATTACATTTGAAGCTCGTGGATGCCAGCATCTCATTACAATAAAGCACTTATAATTACCTTTTTTTAAAAGGTTGTTTTCTAAACTTTTTGCCTGATTTTGTGTCAGTTCAAGAATTGGAGATTTGTTTCCAATTTCTTTGTATATATTTTTTGCAATCGGAGCTCTTTTTTTAGAAATAAATTTTGCTAATGGACACCTAAAAATAGAAGGAATATTAATTATTGCAGGATCGTTAAATAAATTAAAAAGAAATGGTTCGACGCTTTCTAGTTTATCGGGCCCCCCTAGATTAAATAGTATTACAGCTTTTTTCATTAGGCTTTTTTTTCTCTAATAATATCAATTATATACTTTATCATGTTTGGATCGGTTTCTGGTAGAACGCCGTGACCTAAATTAAATATATAAGGATATCCGGAAAAAACATTTAAGTAATGATCAACACTTTTTTTTATATTTTTTTTATTGGTTAATAAAATTTTAGGATTTAATCCTCCTTGGATGGGCAAATTGTTAACTTTGTTTTTTATCCATTCGGGATCAATTTCATAATCAATGCTAATTGCATTCGGCCTAACAATCGAACAAAATTCTTTATAGCCTTCTTTTTTTATACCCCTGGGAAAACAAATAATTGGTACGCCTCTTTTTTTAATATAATTAACAATTTTTAAAGTCGGAGAATAACAATATTTGTATAGATCGTCCCTTGATAATAAGCCAGCCCAAGAATCAAAAAGTTGTATAACGTTTGCTCCTGCCTCTATTTGTTTATCAACATGTAAACATATAATGTTTTCTAATTTTAAAATCAATTTATTTAATAAATTTTTATCATTTAAAATTTTATTTTTATTGAAATTTTTTTTTGGAGATCGTTTATGAATCATATAAAGAAGTAACGTCCATGGAGCACCGGCAAAACCTATTAAGCTTTTATTATTATAATCCATATTATTTTTTAAAAGATTTAAACTTTTATAGACTGGATTAATACGATTTATAAAATCATCTTTTTTAATATTAAGAATTAAATCCAAATTAATATCTCCAAGAATCGGCCCTGTATTTTTTTTAAACTTAACTTTTTGACCTAAGCCGTAAGGAATAATTAAAATATCAGAAAATAGTATAACCGCATCCAAATCAAATTTTTTAATTGGTTGTAAACTTATTTCTTTTACAAGTTTTTGGTTTAAACAAAGATTAATAAAATTAGGATTTCTTTTTCTAATATTTCTAAACTCTTTTAGATATCTTCCCGCTTGTCTCATAAACCAAATAGGAATATTTGTATATTTTTTTTTTTCTAAACATTTATTTAATCTTCTCATAAATAAATAAAATATAAACAAAGGTATTATTAGTATTATAGTATGTTAATAACCTTAATTATTTATTTTCCACATTTTTTTCAACATTTATTAACAAAATAGAATTTAAAACTTTCTTTGATTTTAACAAAATATTTAAATACTCTCATATTTAACATTATTTATATTTAATTTTTCACCTATGGTTATATATTAATTGTTGTTAATAAGTTTTAATAAAATTAAAAATAAAAAAAAATATCAAACAAAGTTAATAATTGATAAATTTGTTAACAGTTTATAAATGAACAAAACGTACGAAGTTTATCTTGTTTCGGATTCAACTGGAGAGACATTAGATAGAATTTTTTTAGCTCTAAAAGCTCAATTTTTAAATTTTAAATATATATCTCATCAATATGCATTTACGAGAACAAAAAACCAAATAATAAAAATATTGGATATTTGTAAGAAAAAAAAAAATTCTATTATTTTATATACTATTGTTGATACCCAATTAGCTAAGTTTTTAGTAATAAAAAGCAAAGAGAAAAACATACCTTGTTTTGGAGTGTTGGGCGATTTAATATTGAGGTTTTCGAAACTACTACACCAAGAAGCCTCGCACATACCCAGTGGACAACATGTGCTCGACGAAGATTATTATAAAAGAATCGAGGCAATCCAATTTACGATGAGCCATGATGATGGAAAAATAATAAACGATATAGAAAGATCAGATGTTGTGCTTTTAGGCATAAGCAGAACAAGCAAGACGCCAATATCAATTTATTTGGCAAATAGAGGATATAAAACTTGCAACATACCAATAGTAAATAAAAATTCTATTCCCAGCAAATTAACAAAAAATTCTAAAACTTTATGCGTGGTAGGACTAACAGCAGAACCACCAAGGTTGTTAGATGTAAGAAAAAATAGAATGAACTTTTTGAATGAAAAAAAATCGGGTTCATATACGGATATAGAAAAAATTAGGCTAGAAGTTGAAATGTCAAAAAATATTTTTAAAAAAAACAACTGGCCAATCATAGACGTTACAAGAAAATCTGTGGAGGAAAGCGCAGCCTCAATTATAAAAATTTATGACATTATTTGGTCCCGATGATAAAAAATGTAATTTTGGCATCAAAGAGCGGAATAAGAAAAAAAATATTAGAAAATAATGGAATAAAATGTGAAGTCATTCCAGCAAAAATAAATGAAGAGCAGATCAAAGAGTCGCTTTTGGAAACAAACGCTACACCGGAGCTAATTTCTAAAAATTTAGCAGAATTAAAAGCAAAAAAAATTAGTGAAAAAAAACACGGTGAACTCGTGTTAGGTGCGGACAGTGTTATAGATTTAAATGGAAAACTTATTTCAAAGCCCACAAATAGAGAAGAAGCTATTAAGATACTTCGAAAATTAAATGGTCAAAAACATCAATTAATCAGCTCTGTTTGTATATCTAAAAATGGATCTATGATTTGGAACTCCACCGACACTTCAACTTTAACAATGAAACAGCTTAGTCCAGATGAAATTAAATCATATTTAGCAAAAATAAGGGATAAAGAATTATATGCTTATGGAGTTTACCAAATCGAAGCTGAGGGCAGATCTTTATTTTCAAAAATAGAAGGAGACGAAGACTCCATTATGGGATTGCCAGTCAAACAAATAAAGGAATATTTTAATACAATAAAATGAAAAAATACTTAGTTATAGGAAACCCAATTGAACATTCTTTGTCTCCCAAATTACATAACCGTTGGATTAGGGAAAATAATATAGATGCCATTTATGACAAGAAGCAGCTTAACGAAAGTGACATTGAAGAAATTGTAGATGAGGTTAAAAAGGGGGGGGTAGATGGAATAAATGTAACCGTCCCTTTTAAAAAATCTGTCATACCTTTCCTTGATCAACTAACACCTCTCGCGAAGGAAGTTCAGTCGGTTAATACGATTTTCAAAAAAGATAACAAAATTATTGGAGACAACACTGATATTGGTGGATTTGAGAAAGGTTTAAAATATATTAATTATAATTTAAAGAACAAGAACGTATTCATTTTGGGAGCTGGAGGAGTGGCTTCTTCAATTATTCTAGCTTTAAAAAGGTTAGAAGCAGCTAAGATCGTTTTAAGTAATAGGACCAAAAAAAAAGCTGATGATTTAAAAAAAAAGTACACGGATTTAGAGATTATAGATTGGGGAGAAACTCCTGATTTCAATGTGATAATAAATGCTACAAGTTTGGGCTTGAAAACTGATGATCAAATAAAATTGAACTATGGTGATATTGGATCAAACAAATTATTTTATGATATTATTTATAACCCAAGCAAAACAAAATTTCTCTCAAAGGCAGAGCAGTTTGGTAATCAAATTGAAAACGGCAAGATGATGTTTATTTACCAAGCTCAATTAGCATTTAGAATTTGGCATAATATTTTGCCAAAAATTGATAATAAATTATTAGATTTATGATTAGACTTGCGATTGTTGGAGATATTGGTTCTGGAAAAAGTTACGTAGCAAAACAATTTGGTTATCCAGTTTTTAATGCTGATGCCGAAGTTGCTAAATTATATAGAAAAAGCAGAAAATGTTACAGCAAACTTAAAAAAACACTTCCTAATTATATAACTTCTTTCCCTGTTAAAAAAAGTGAGCTTTTTGAGGCCATTACAAAAAATGAATATAATCTCAAAAAAATCGTTAGAATTGTTCATCCGGAGGTTCAATCTGAAATGAATAATTTTATAAAAAAAAATAAAAATAAAAATAAAAAAATTATTGTTTTAGATATTCCATTATTAATGGAAAATAAAATTAATAAAAAAGATGATATTTTAATTTTTGTAGATGCCAAAAAAAAAGAAATTGATAAAAGATTAAAAAAAAAACCAAATTTTAATTCAAAAATAATAAAAAAATTTAAAGAACTTCAACTTCCTGTAGAATTTAAAAAACGGCAATCAAATTTTGTGATAAAAAATAATTTTAGGAATAATTCCGTTAAAAAAAATGTTAAACAAATTTTAGAAAAAATTTTATAAAATGTTTGAAATTGTGCTAGATACAGAAACCACCGGTCTTTCAGTAAAAGATGGTCACAGAATAGTTGAAATAGGTTGTTTAGAACTTGAGGATCAAATCCCAACCAAAAGATTTTTCCATTGTTTGTTGAATCCTGAAAGAAAAGTATCTGAGGATGCATTTAAAATTCATGGTTATTCAGATGAATTCTTGTCAAAGAAAAAAAAATTTTCAGAAATTGCTAATGATTTTTTAGAATTTATAAATGATAAAAAATTAATTATTCACAATGCTGATTTTGACCTTTCACATCTAAACAATGAATTAACGATAATTGGTAGAGATACAATAAAGAAAAACAGAATTATTGATACTTTGGAGTTGGCTCGGGAAAAATTTCCAGGTTCTGCTATTAATTTGGATTCTTTATGTAAAAAATTTAGAATTGATTATTCAAAAAGACAAAAACATAATGCTTTAATAGACTGTGAATTATTGTCCAAAGTTTATATCAATCTGACAGATCAAAAGGAACCTACTTTAGATTTTTCAATACAAAATGATGTTGAGTTCTTTAAAAAAAAAGATGCTAAATTTACAAAATATTCAAAAAAAATTATCTATCCAACATCCGAAGAGAAACAATTACATGATAAATTTTTGAAAAACGAATTAAAGAAAAATTTTTTTTAGTTAATTTAATCTTTCCTTATATAATTTTTCAAAATCAACTTTTCTTTCAATTTTAACCTCCGGAAAACCAGATTTATTTACCAATGAAATAAACAAATCCTCTAGTCTTGGATAAATTTCATTTGGTATATCGCTTAAGACAATTTGTTCCATTTCTTTTTCATTTTTAACATTTTCATCAATTCTAACTATTGCCGCATAAGTAATTTCAAAATTAGACCTTTTTTTCTCCAAATTAGTCTCTTGAAATTTTGAAATAATATTTACTTCTATCATTTTATTTTTTAAAAGCTTACTATTAATATCCAGAGTTAAATTATATTTTAAAATATTGTCTTTTGTTTGGAGATATGTTTCAATATCAGGTGTCTCATGAGAAACGTCTTTTGCAAATTCAGCCAATATTTTATATTTTTTTTTCATTCTAAATCTTTGTCCAAATCTTCATATTGACCTTCGATAATATTTTTTTTTGTTTTTTTGTATGTTTTAGATTTTTTTGCAAACTTTGCTATAATTAACTTTCTAGTGAAAGGGAATATTAATAAAAAGCCTAATAAATCCGTTGCAAATCCAGGAAGAATCAAAAGTAATGCAGCAAAAGCTATCGTTGCTCCGGTAATAATTTCATAGATCGGAATCTCGTCTCTTGCTAGCTGAGGAAAAGCTGATTTTAGGGTATTAAATCCTTCATGTCTTGCGTATATAATTCCTGTTAGGGCAGTAATTATTGTAAATGCAATGGTATTCAAAGTGCCAATTGCCGATCCAATTTTAATAAATAAATATATTTCAATTAGTGGAATACCTATAATTAGTATCAGGAGTGTGCTCATTTTTTTTTAGAATATATATTTTGCAGATTGATATAAACCATTATATTAAATAAAATAAAATGTTACAAAAAACATATGAATAGTAGCTTCGAATATCTTGATATTATTTTATTGGCGATAATAGCGGGATTTATTATCTTAAGGTTAAGGGAAATACTTGGTCGAAGAACCGGTCATGAAAAAAAAGATTTTGGGGGTCTTTTCGGCAAAAAGGTAACACAAAACGGTAACGAAAAAAAAGTTGTTAATTTAGGCTCAGGTAAACTTGATAGTGCAGTGAAAGAACAGTTTATTAAGGGTGCAAAAAAAGCTTATGAAATGATTATTACTTCCTTTGCCAAAGGTGATAAAAAAGCTTTAAAACCTCTTCTAAATAAAAAAATATTCCAGAATTTTTCTGATGAAATTGATTATAGAAAAAAAGAAAATTTAAAATCAGAACTAACATTTGTTGGCGTTAAATCTGCTGAAATTAAGAATTTTGAAAAAAAAGATAATAATTATACTTTTACGGTGGACTTTGTCAGCGAGATCATAACTTGCAAAAAAGATAAAAATAATAATGTTATAGAGGGTAACCCAGACATTATTAAAACGGTTAAAGATGTTTGGAAATTTTCAAAAAATATGTGGAGCAGCAATCCAAACTGGTATTTAGTAGAAATCCAAGTTTAATTTGAACAAAAAAATCGCACCAGAAGATCTTAAGGCATGGAGAAATTTTACTTCAAGTAAAGAAACGATTGAAAATAAAGATCATTATTTAGATCAAAAAAGAGCATCTACGCAAAAAATTAAAAAAGTTGATTTGCATGGTCTGTCTTTAGATGAGGCTAATAAAAAAATCGAAATACTTATTGATAAATACTTTATGGAAGGTGTTGAGAAGATTATAATTATAACAGGTAAAGGTTTAAGGTCTAAAACTAGTAATAATCCATATGTTTCTAAAGATTTAAGTATATTAAAAAATTCGGTACCCGATTATATAAATGCTAACTTGAAAATTAAAAGTAAAATTAAGAGTATATCAAAAGCTGAAATAGAAGATGGTGGCGAAGGTGCATTTTATATATTTCTAAAAAAGTTATAGAATAAATTTTGATAAGTCGGTGTCTTTAACTAATTCACCCAGGTTTTTCTGAACATATTTTTTATCGATAATAATTTTTTCACCACCTCTGTCTGTGGCAGTAAAACTTATTTCATCTAGAACTTTTTCTATAATAGTGTGCAGTCTTCTTGCTCCTATATTTTCTACACTGGAATTAACTTCTGTAGCCAGTTCTGCGATGGTCTCAATTCCATCATCAGTGAATTCAAGATTAATTTTTTCAGTTTTTAACAAAGCTTTATATTGTTTAATTAAACTATTATCAGGCTCTCTTAGAATTTTTTTAAAATCCTCACTTGTTAAAGCATTTAACTCTACCCTTATTGGAAGTCTGCCTTGAAGTTCAGGCAAAAGATCCGAGGGTTTTGCTAACTGAAATGCCCCTGAAGCAATAAATAAAATATGATCAGTTTTAATAGTTCCATATTTTGTGCTAACAGTTGTCCCTTCGATCAAAGGTAATAAATCTCTTTGGACACCTTCTCTCGATACATCTCCTCCAATTCTATCGCTTCGAGCGGATACTTTGTCAATTTCATCCAAAAAAACTATCCCATTGTTTTCGGTAGAAACTTTTGCTGATTTAACAATTTTATCTTGTTCAATTAATTTATCAGATTCTTCCGCAATTAAAATTTCATGAGATTCTTTTACGGTCATTTTTTTCTTTTTAGGCTTTTTCCCCATTGTTTTTCCAAGTATTTCTCCAATATTTACCATACCGACATTTGCTCCTGGCATCCCTGGTATTTCAAAACTTGGCATTGAGGGACTGTCATGTACATCAATTTCTATTTCATTTTTATCCAAATCTCCATTTCTCAATCTTTTTCTAAAACTTTCCCGGGTTGCAATACTGGCTTTATTTCCAACCATTGCCTCTAGAACTCTTTCTTCCGCAGCCTGTTGTGCTTTTGTAAAAACTTCTTTTCTTTTTTTTACTTTTTCCATTGCTATTGCGATTTCAAGAAGATCTCTTATGATTTGTTCTACGTCTCTCCCCACATATCCAACTTCGGTAAATCTTGTAGCTTCTACTTTAATAAAAGGGGCCTCAGCCAGTTTTGATAATCTTCTAGAAATTTCAGTTTTACCAACTCCTGTCGGCCCGATCATTAAAATGTTTTTTGGTAAAACTTCATCTTTCATTTCATCTGTTAATGCTTGACGTCTCCATCTGTTCCTTAAAGCAATTGCAACAGCTCTCTTTGCTTGCTTCTGTCCGATTACATATCTATCTAATTCAGATACAATTTCTCGTGGAGATAAAGAAGTTACATCAGAACTTTGTTCTACGTTCTCTTTAATTTCTTTAGGCTTGAAATTCGTAATATTGGATTTTTCCATTAAATTTTTTCAACCGTAATATTGTTATTTGTATATACACAAATTTCTGCAGCTACAGATATTGCTTTTTTCGCTATTTCTTCCGCTGTCAACTTGGATTCCATTAAAACTTTTGCAGCAGCAAGAGCAAAATTACCACCAGATCCTATTCCAATAATTCCATCTTCGGGCTCCAAAACATCTCCGGTACCAGAAATAATAAAACTTTTTTCTTTATCTGCTATTGCCATTAAGGCCTCAAGTCTTCTAAGGTATTTATCGGTTCTCCAATCCTTGGCTAATTCAACAGCCGCCCTGGTTAAATTTCCGGCATGTTTTTCTAATTTTGCTTCTAATCTTTCAAATAAAGTTAGTGCATCAGCAGTTGATCCCGCAAAACCAGCTATGACATTTCGTTTTTCTATTTTTCTTACTTTTTTTGCTGTTTTTTTAATTATAGTATTGCCCAGGCTTACCTGTCCGTCTCCCGCAACAACAACGTCATTATCTTTTCTTATAAGAATAATAGTAGTTCCATGCCAATTTTGAATTTCACTCATAGTCATAGATTTATGTGGATATTTATTTTGCTAGTTCAAGAGTATTTTTGATTTTATTGATATCACATTTGTTTAATTATATACCTTTATCAAAAATTAAAATGCCCAGAAAAGCAAAAATATCGAGAAAAACCAAAGAAACAACGATTAATGTTGAAACCAATATTGACGGAAAAGGAAAATATAAAATTGATACTGGAATTGGTTTTTTAAATCATATGCTGGAACAATTTTCTAAACACTCATTAATCGACATTAATTTAAAGACCAAAGGTGATATACACATTGATTTGCATCACACCACAGAAGATACGGGTATTGCCGTAGGAGAATGTATAAAAAAAGCATTCAGTTCATCAAAAGGAATAACAAGATACGCTCATGCTTTAATACCCATGGATGAAACATTAACAAGAATATCCATCGATGTTTCTAATAGGCCGTATTTGGTATGGAAGGTCAAATTAAAAGTAGAAAAATTAGGCGAGATGGACACCGAATTGTTTAAAGAATGGTTTCAAGCTTTCTCCCAGGCCGCAGGCATAACTTTACATATTGAAAACATTTATGGTGATAATAGCCATCATATAATCGAATCTTGTTTTAAAGGTTTGGCAAGATCATTGCGTGAAGCACTAAAAATAGACAAAAAAATAAAAAATAAAGTTCCTTCAACCAAAGGCGTTTTATAAAATTAGTAATGTCGATTACAATAATTGACTATGGTTCTGGCAACTTAAGGTCAGCAGCTAAAGCACTCGAAGCTGCCGTTAGTAATACGAATTTAAATTTAAAAATAGTAGTTACATCTAATCCGGAAGTAATTAAAAAATCAAACAAAGTAATTCTTCCAGGCCAAGGATCTTTTAGAGATTGCTATTTGGGTATAAAAAAAATTTCAGGTTTAGAAGATGCTTTAAATGAATTTGTTTTGGTTAAAAAAAAACCTATTTTTGGAATATGTGTTGGTATGCAACTATTTGCTAAAATTGGTTATGAATCCCAAGAAACAAAAGGCTTTGGTTGGGTAGATGCAACAGTAAAAAAAATAAATAATATTAATAAAACATTAAAACTGCCACATATGGGTTGGAATCAAATAGAATTTAAAAAAGATTTTACTCTCTTTTCTGGTCTGAAAAACAAATCTCACATGTATTTTCTTCATAGCTATGAATTTTTAACGAAACAAAAAGATTGTATAATTGCTACCGCAAATTACGGTAATTCAATTATTGTAGCGATTGCTAGAGAAAATATTTTTGGTACCCAATTTCATCCAGAAAAAAGTCAAAGAAATGGATTAAAAATTTTAGAAAATTTTTTAAAATGGGAGTTTTAAGTGATTATTTTTCCGGCCATTGATATTAAAGATGGTAAGTGCGTTAGACTCATAAAAGGAGATTTTAATAAAATAATTTTTTATGAAGATTCACCAGACAGCCAAGCAATAAAATATTCTCAAAGTGGTTTTAATGATATTCATATTGTTGATTTAGATGGTGCACTACAAGGGAAACCAGTCAATTCTATTATTGTTAAAGAAATAATAAAAAAAGTTAAATCAAGAATTCAAATTGGGGGTGGCATACGAACAATTGATGATATAAATAATTGGATAGAAATGGGTGTAGACAAGGTTGTTATGGGCACAGCTGCTGTAGAGAATAAAGATTTACTTAAAATTGCTTGCGATAAATTTAAAAATAAAATTGCTGTTGCCCTAGATGTTAAAGATGGTTTGATTGCTTTATCCGGATGGAAAAAACAAACTAATATTTCTGTTATAGACTATATAAAGGAAATTCAAAATTTTGGTGTTTCTAGAATCGTTTATACAGATATAAATAAAGATGGCACAAAAAAAGGACCAAATATAAAAGATACAGTTGAGCTATCTAATAAAGTGAAAATTCCTTTAGTTATTTCGGGAGGGGTTTCTTCAGTAGAAGATATAAAAAAAATTAAATTACTAAGTAATTCAAATATTGAGGGCGTGATAGTAGGTAAATCAATTTATGATGGTGATATAAAAATTAGTGATTTAGCTGAGTTAATTTAAAATGTTAAAAAGTAGGATTATACCTTGTTTAGATGTAAAAAATGGAAGAGTAGTTAAAGGGATTAACTTTGTAGATTTAATCGACGCCGGAGATCCAGTAGAACAAGCAAAAATATACGATGAACAAGGCGCAGATGAATTGTGTTTTTTAGATATTACAGCCTCAAACGAAAATAGGGATATTATATTGGAAACAGTCAAAAAGACTGCGGAAAAATGCTTTATGCCATTAACGGTTGGAGGAGGAGTTCGGACATTAGAAGATATAAGAAATTTATTATTAGCTGGTGCTGATAAAGTTTCAATAAATACAGCTGCAGTAAATAATAAAAATTTAGTTAAGGAAAGTTCTGAAAAATTTGGTTCTCAATGCATTGTCGTTGCTGTGGATGCAAAAAAAGTACAGGAAAATAAATGGGAAATATTTACCCATGGAGGAAGAAAATCTACGGGTATAGATGCTTTAAAGTTTGTAGGAAAAATGGAATCCCTAGGTGCTGGTGAAATACTTCTTACTTCAATGGACAGAGATGGAACCAAAAAAGGTTATGATCTAGATCTAACCAAAAAAGTGTCTAAGCTTGTTAACATACCAGTAATTGCCTCAGGAGGAGTTGGCAACTTAGAACACTTACATCAAGGTATTAAAATTGGTAAAGCAAGCGCTGTCCTGGCAGCATCAATTTTTCACTTTGGAGAACATACAATATTAGAAGCCAAACAATATTTGGACTCAAAAGGTATACCTGTTAGAATTTAGTATGTTACAATCTTTAGAAGAGCTCATTAAAATTATCCGAGAGAGAAAAAAATCTTCCCCAGACAAATCTTACACAAATAAATTATTAAATGATAAAAAGTTAAGCTCGGATAAAGTTAAAGAGGAGATTAGCGAGTTAATCGAATCAGTTGAACAAAATACTAATAAAATTCATGAGGCTGCAGATGCTATATATCATTTATTGGTTTATTTTGAGTCAAATGAAATTAAAATAGAAGATGTTATGGAGGAATTAAATAAAAGAAAAAAATGAGTTACGATAAAAATAATATATTTGCTAAAATTTTGAGGGGTGAAATTCCTTGCAAAAAAATTTACGAAAATGAATATATTTTATCTTTTTACGATATTAATCCGCAAAAAAAAATACACGCACTTGTAGTACCAAAGGGCGAATACATAGACTTGGATGATTTTTCTTTAAGAGCATCAGAAATAGAAATAAGTGAATTAATCAAGGGGATTAGCCTTGTTGCAAAGAAATTGGGCATTTCTTTATCTGATAATGGAAAAGGCTACAGATCTTTAGTAAATATTGGTGAAAATGGTGGACAAGAGGTACCTCATTTACATTTCCACTTATTTGGGGGTGAAAAAGTAGGAAAAATGGTTAGCTAACAAATCTTCTAATTTTATAATAAAATTTAATTCAACAATTTATTTAGTAGTAAATTTTTCCCAAATTTTCCAAAGTGTTTTATTAAAATTATCAGCAAAAAGAGAAGAGTCAAACAAAGTTGACGAATCAACTTTATTCATTAAACATTTTCTTGTTTGTGAAAGTTGATTCGGGTTCGAAGTAAGTTTTAAAATTTTAGTAGAATAATCCTTATCATTATTTGCTATCCAATCATCCATACCCAAATTTTTATTTATACTTACTCCAATTCTGGAATAGAAATTATTTCCATTTAAAACATATAAAGGAACACCCATCCAGACAGATTCAAAACTTGTAGTAACTCCCGAATAGGGGAATGGATCCAGTGCAATATCAATTTGATTATATTTCTT
>CEPZ01067291.1_pt1 | contig 15010 bp, 20 predicted proteins | sample 530461 | NCBI WGS metagenome assembly CEPZ01 (sample SAMEA2620106, study PRJEB7988) | marine metagenome | isolation source: saline water (ENVO:00002010), including | reverse complement strand
TTAGATATTATCTCAACTCTTCTTGTATCAGTATCAAACTTCTCAAAATACTGAGATAAATTCAAACAAAAATCGAAAGTAACATTCTCAGGATTATCTATTCCATCAAGTGCATTAGCACAACTTTCTATAAACTCTTCTATCATATCTATCTCATAGAACATAACATGAGTTCCAATAACATATTTATTTTTTAATTTCATAATTTCCTCTATAATAATCCCAAAAAGAATACATAACTTGTTTTCTTAATGCTTTATCAAACCCATTAAAATGCCACACCCAAGCAATATCTGTAAATAAAAAATCATGTAATACTTCTTTTCTATTCATGTGGGTTAAATTCCACTTCTTTGGTAATAGTTCATATTTCCATTTATCACCATTCAATATATAATTTACAGGTGTTTGATCTGAACCTTTCTTTAAAGTATTATGTTGTAAATCCAATAAGTGTGATTCATTCTCTTCATAAAAAGTAGTAATCTCTTTACACAAATCCTTATGTTTCTTACTCATTAGTATTGCACCACAATTAAAATAAGTTTCCCAATCTAATTCAACACCAGTAAACATATGTTGGTATCCTTCTATACTTGCCTTCAACCAACCTAAATTATCATTATCAACACAAGCTCTTAACTTATCATTAGAATACCTTTCAAATATATCAGGTGCATCCCACCTAACCATAGTATCTACATCCACCATAAAGATATTATCATATTCTATATCATTACTTTCTAATATATCATGAACATACCATCTTTGCCAACATATTTTCATCATATCAGGATCTCTTAATGGCGTATCCATTATCATCAACTCTGCACCAATTCTATGTGCATAATGTTTCCAAGTATTTAGTGAATAGTCCTTATAATCATCTACGTCTGATAAGTGTTTGGATGGAACACATGGAATGAATATAATATTTTTAGCCATAAAACTCTTTTTCTTCTTTTATAATTCTATCTACTACTTCTTCATCTAATATTTCACAATAATTTGAATGTGATTTAATATCCTCAGGATGGTCGAAATCACAAAACCTTATCCAAGCATGAGTTAACTTTGGGTCGAGAGGTGGATTTGGTCTAATTCTTATCCTTTTATAATTAAATGCCGCTATTTGTTTTAATGCTTCTTGAAAGAAACTCCAATAGTTATGATCTCTATTCAATTGGTGCATTCTCATCTCAGCATACTTACCAGGTCTGAACCAAGCATAATGATAAGTTATCATTTCTAAGTCTTCTAACATATCGTATTTTTGTGTCATAAAATTTAACAATACATTTTTGTAATAATCAGGAGTTCCATACTTGATAACAAATCTTCTTTGTCTACCTGTCTCAGCCTTGAAGAATGGTTTTAATGTCTTCTCTTCTGCATAATATTGATTTGCTACAAAGTCAACCCAAATAGTTTTCAATCCTTGATTTGGTTCTAACTTGTTACATACTTCTTCTATTGTATCAGCATCATCTTCGTGATGAAATACATCTCCCTCATATGGAAATATCAAATCACCCTCTTCTACCTCTACACCAAAATCATTAAAATTATTACAACCAACATAATAATTAGTTGGTGCGTCTGTAGACATATAATCCATTGGATTTAACATTATCTTTGTATCTTTATATTCCTTTTGTGCATCTGAAATAACATCTTGAAGTTCTTCATAATCAAAACCTCTCTTACCATCTAAAGTATAAGTCTGTAGAAAATGGTTAGTAACAAAGGTATTACTTTCAGGACCACTTGGGAACATACCCTCATTATACAAAATATAATCAGGATTAATTGACTTAATTATATTTGGTATCTGTAACTTTACAAGATGTGTATCGTTAAATACTGGTGCTATTACTATCTTCTTCATTTTTCCAATAGGAATAAATTCCTTTTTCTAATTCATAATTCTCCCAAATAAATCTATCTCTATTTGGTTGTTGTTTAGCCCACTCCCACATTTTAACTAATCCTTTATCCAAATCTGTTAAATGTCTAAAATCTAACATCTTAACTGACTTTTCATATGTAGAATAAGCATAGTGTGCTTCATGTCTCATCTCATAATAGTCTGGCTGTAAATCTGTTTCTGTAACTTCTAATAAAATATCACAAGCTTCTTGTATTGTATATTCATTTATTCCACCAAGATTAATTATCTCACCAATACATTCATCTTTTTGTGAAGCCTTCCAAAATGGTTCTAATGAATCATCTACATAACTGAATGCTCTAACTTGAGAACCATCACCAAATATTGTTGGTGAATAACCATTTAATATTTGCCACATCCATATACCTAATACATTTCTATACTTATCCCATATGTTTTGATTTCTACCATAAAAGTTATGTGGTCTAACTATAGTGTAAGGTAGCCTGTGTTGATCATAAGCAACTCTTAAATCTTGTTCGACTGAGAACTTTGCAATACCATATGGATCCATTGGTTGAGGTGGCATATCTTCATCAAATGGTGGTTCATATATATTACCATATACTGACATAGAACTTGCAAAAACAAATCTTTTTACATCATACTTTATTGAACAAGTAATTAAATTAGCTGATGCTAATAAATTATTTTTATAATTATAATTTCTAATAAATGGACTTAAACCTTCTGCTGCATATGCTGCGAAATGATAAACTATATCAATATCTTCTTCCATGAATACTTTTTCAACATATTCTTGTGTACATAAATTTAATTCATACAATATAACACCTGTTGGTACATTTTCTTTATAACCACCACTCATGTCATCAATACCAATAACAGTATGTTCTGTATTCTTTTGTATCCAATCTGCTAATCTTGAACCAAGTAAACCTGCTACACCTGTGATTAATATATTCATTTTTTTACCTCAACCATATCCTTAAACAAAATGTCTATTTGATTCTTATTCTTAGCTCTACCCTCATTTGCTTTTCTTAATCTTTTATCTTCCATCTGTGCAATTCTAAGTCTAGCTCTATCCGATTCACCAATATGAATATCATTAGTAACCAAATCTTCTAACTCTTCTACAATAGAACTTGAATCAAAAGTTCTCTTCTCACCAACGTACTGATATTCGCCTGTATCGAAAGTCTCTTGTAGTAATTGTGATATCTTTTCTCTAATCATATCAATTGCTACCTCTTGATGGTGTATCTTTTGTAAGTCTTTCTCTTTCTTAAAGAAAAACAACTTTATGTTTTCTGTTATCAGTCTATCGAAGTATGCTGATAACGTATCTATATTAGTTATTCTCTTCATACTCACCTTTCAAATATGCCATCATATTATCTATATCTGTTTCACTTGATACTCTCTCAAAAACTTGATTTGACACTTCGTGGTTTTCTTTTGCTATATCTTCAACATCCTCTCCCGAATGTTGAGCTCTCATTCTATCTGGCCTTGTAATCATATTCCTTGAGCCTGCCCAATGATGATAAACCATATCATTATAAATTCCATAATATAATTCATGTAAATCTTCTTTATTACTTCTTGTTAATGGGTAGTAATCATATCCACGTTCTGTTAACCATTGTACAATTCCATACCACCAATTACTATTTTTATCTACAATAATTTCTCTAAGACAATCAGTTAAGTTATCCTCTAAAATATGTTTAGCTTTAAACATCATAAAGCAATAGTGTGGTATTATATACAATGGGTTTCTATCCCACTCGTGCATTGGTTCTTGTACTGCTATAAATGGATACTCTTTTAACTTCTCATTCATAAAATCTGATATGGATACTATTGGAAAAGCATCTGAATCCAACAATAGTATCTTATCAGTTGATTTTATTTCTTCATTCTTTGTTATATAATCTATAATTTTACCAAATGATTCAGACACGTGTCCTGCTCCTGGTATAGCACCGTCAAACTTATGTTTATTCTTTTCATAATTTACTGTAGTAGTACCTTGTTTTACTCCATCACCTAATCTTGTATAAACTTTATATGGTTCTGATATAAATCTTTCTAATTGTCTTTTCTGAATATCTATCCACTTATCTTTGAAATGTACTGTAAGTATATATAACATTATCCAACATCCTTTATCAAATCAAATCCCCATTGTTCTTCAGTTATTTCATTAAACGGATAACCTTTGTAACTTTCCATTTCAATAAATTTTTCAACACCTTTTTTACCTTCTTCTTTTATCTTTCTATTCTCTTCTAAACTTCTATGTGCTGATGGTTTTAACATATGCATTCTACTAAAATAGAATCTTGGTTCTGCGAAATTATATCCATTAATGTTTACACTATAGTTATATACCAAATCATCATCATCCTTACAACCAAAGAATCTAAACTTATCACTATCTTTACCAAATGGATGTATCTCTTTTGGTAACTCTATATTCTCATCTTCAATTTGTTTTCTTAACTTACTACTGAAGACTAAATCTAAATCACCATTCTTATTCTTTCTTGCATCAACACCCATAACTGCTAAGATAGCACTATTACAAATTGCATACTCTTCTCTTGGAAATCCCATTACATCCATCATTTCAATATAATTTATATAATCTACCGTATCTATACAATTTTTATTACCTGTCTTTGTTTCATAAATCTTATGCTTCAGCATATGAAATGGAATATATTTTTTACCATTAATTAATCTACCAATCATAGCAACTGCTCTATGATAACTATGTTTTATCCACCCACCATCAAAATTAACAGGATCATCAATCAAAGTTATCTTTATTTCTTCATCAGTCATTGGTTCTAAAGAATCATAATATTCTTTAGTCATATTCACCCAACCTCTTTCGTGATGACCTTGAACATCATTTCTAAATTCAGCCCACATACCATTCCAATATTGATGATTTTCTTTATTAACTTTCTTTTCAGTTTCTTTTACATTATTCTTATTCGAAAAATATTCTAAAGCTTCTCTTACAGTTTTGATTTGTTTGTCATTATGTATAATCTCTTTACCACCACTACCATGTTGTAACTCCATATTCAGAAAATATTCTAAGTTGATTGGTACTGTAATCAATAAGTTTTCAATAAATGTTTTATAAGTATTATCCTCTATAAAATTTCCAGCTGAAAGATAAGTTTCGTAGTGATGTTTATTTAGATTAGTGTACTCGTCTATATGATATATTCCTTCTAAATCTATTAGAGTTGGCTTTCCTTCAAATTCATATGTGTGGTTTTTACAAAAATCGTAAGTAAAGTAATTAGTATTTATAGTTTTTAATTTTATTCTTTTGAAAAGTTCTTCAAAATGTTCTTCTGATGGTGTAGATTCTTTAGTTATATAACCTCTACAAATATCATTTTCATCATATATTATACCAACAAAATTTGGTACAATTGTACTGTCATAAAAACCACTTGCGAATGCACTTTGTAATGTGTTTGCTCTGATATAATCTTCATCCCATACTTTGACAAAGTATTCATCTGTCTGATAGATAGTTCTATTGTGATTTTCTTCTCCCCAACGACTATCTTTATGTTTGACTTGTTTGTAACTATTAAAATCTAAATCTTCATATTTGAAAACACCATAAGTATCTCCGATTAAAGATTCAAATTCATAAACTTTGGTAAAGTTCATTCTGTTTTATCTGTTTCTCTATTGTTTTAGGATGATATAATGATAACTCTTCATGTGGTGGTAAATGTGCATATGTTTTACATCCACCTATAACCTCATGTACTTTTCCTTTCCATTTAATATCCTCTTTATTTATAAAAACTCTTGCTTGGTAATCAGGATAATTTACCCAACCTTTTTCACTAACTCTCCAACCCCACTTTTGTATCCATTCATCATTAATACCTGTTACTGTATTTACTCTTGGCACCCATATTAAATCTACATCATTCATTTCTATTATACTTGGTAATTGTTCCATTAATATTTCATGTGGATATTCATCTGCGTCTAAATGAAATATATAATCTCCACTACACATTGATTTCGTATGATTTTTTAAATCTGAAAAGTTTCCTTTAAACTCAAAACCTTCCCAAACAAATTGAATATCATAGCCAGGTTCACAAGGACCTGCATTAATATGATTATATCTAAGATAATCCTCTACTTCTTCATTACCATTATTGGAATCATAAGTTATAACTATCTCATCATCTTTTCTCTTATGATCCAATAAAAAAGTAACTAACTTTTTGAGCTCTTGTAATTCATTACAAACTGTAATTGCATAACTAATCTTCACTTATTTGACCCATAAACCTTTCAGGTACAACGTTTTCAAAATCATAATCTATAAGTCTTATTTGACTCATATTTTTTAAGTGAAATGTTCTATATGCTCCTGCTGTCATACCTGGTATCTTATCTAACTTTATTTTATAAAATCTTTTTGGTGCTGAACGACCTTTTGGTAAAATAAACTTACTTATTTCTTGTTCAGTTTTTGTTCTAACATCTTCATCCAAAGATGGTCTTCCAATTTGTTTAACAAATCTCATTAATCTATTATCTGAAACCTCATCTAAAGATAATGCGTGAACCTTTTTTTGTGTAATACCACCTGCGGGTGGCCACACACTCAAAACAATAGCCATATATAAACCACCTGTACCATCTTTTTTCTGATAACGAAACTCAATTATAGTTCCATTTCTTAATGTACTTTTTGAAACGGGAACTCTATTCAGTATTCTTGATCTATGTCGGGGTAGAAATGCCATCTTTCAAATCCTTAATTATACCCATATCTTGACAAGCGTTTAAAAATTCATGTTTATCATAGACTTGTGCATTTTCTACATCAAGTCTCTTATCATAATTATTATACTTTTCACGTTCATCTTCAGGAACATCCACAACTTTAGCATATTTCCAAACATAACTTTTCTTTTCTTTAGCTCTAAACGCAGCTTTCTCTTGTAGGTCTTCATCGGGATAAATTACTCCTAATTCTCCCATATTAATAACACAAGGAAACCAAACTATATCTTTTTGTTCATCATGATACTGCAAATCTTGTATCAATTGTGGACTCTTGTTTAAATTATCCAATAACTCAACACTACCTGCTCTATATCTCGTATCACTCATATAACCACAATTGAAACACATAAAACTACTAAAATTATCTTGTATCTCTTCAAAACACGAATCCATATCTTTACATACAGAACATACTATTACTCTTTCCATTACATTTTCCTTAATTTAGGTAATTTTATACTTTGTGGTGGTGGTTTAATAGCACCTGTCTGTCCACCACTAATCTTTTTCAATTTTGGTAACTTCAAACTAACTTCTTGTGGAATTTCACCAACCATACTATCAACTATCTCTACCAATTTCTTTCCCATTATAGTTCTTGTAAACTTAGCTTTATTTGACTTAGCTAACTGATTAAATATTGGTGTATATTTTTTATAGTTTAAAAACACATCTCTCATAACATTAGTTGCATTATTATAATCAATTCCATACCAACCCATACCATCAACAAACATTTCCTTTGGAAATGCTCTTTTTGGTGTTTGTATTACACTACCCTTTAATGCCGTCTTTAAACTTGGTGGTAAGAAATCTACATGACCGCTCCAATTAGGAAATATAATAGGTTTACCACTTAATGATGCCTCAAGTAGTGGACGACCAAATCCTTCACCGTGTGTAAAAGTAATATGTGCTTTTACTTTAGGGTGGTTATACAGTTGATTCATCTCATCATCATCAAAATCTCCATGTATAAAATAAATATTAGGCATTATCTTAGCATCAACTGATTTTTTAATTGACCTAATCTTATCAAGAACTTCTTCTCTATCTATTACTGAAAATGTAGCACCACCTGTTTTTACAATTAGTGCTGGTCTCTTCTTTTTACCTTTATTTTTAAAAGTTTCTAAGAATGTCTTAATTAACATACCAACATCTTTTCTATCTTCACCCATATTTCCTTGTAACCAATGCCCTACAAACAAAAAACAAAAATTTTCTCTTATATTATTAAACTCTTTTACTATTTCTGGACTGAACTTATTGGTTTTGCCATAAACATTTTCATCGTAACCCTCAAATAAAACTTCTACTGGCTTCTGAATTTTTATACCTTTACGAGTAGTTTCTCCATCTCTATTTTCTTCATATTCCGTTGACTCACAAACTTTTTTTACAAATTGAGAAGGTACAATATTTAAATCCATTCTATCAAAACCATCTATCCAATGTTTTGGTATAGCAGTTGATTCAAGACCTGCAGTAATTCCAAGATTCTTTTTACCAATGGGATTAAATTCATTTGGAACTGTTACTTGAATACCTAAATCTGGTTGTCTAGGTAATTCAGGACTATCTAATAAATTATCAAGTATTAACTTATCATCTGGATTCTTTGAATTTAACGCATTCATTGGTGTATTTCCCCAACGAAGTGATGCTATTTTAATATCATACTTATCAGTTTTTAATAACTCTAAAACTAAATCTCTACTATGTGCACCATAACCACTTCTTGTTGCTACTGGTGCTTGAAATAAAATAAAAGGTTTTGTCATTCTAACTCCTATACCTTATACATGGCGTATCGTTTACGTCGTTCCCATTTATCAAATGCAGTATCCATATCTTTTATAAATCTGTTACTCATATGTTCCGCCGTCATACCAATATCCTCACGTTTAACAAATTCCATACCTTTTAAACCACATTCTTTTCTCTTCTCAGGTGTCATATCATACCAATATTTCAAAGCTTCTCCTGCTTCTTCAAATTTTGGTCTATCATCAAAAATATATGGTGTAGGTGGTGAACCTTGTAGTGAACGACAAGCGGGCCATATAGGTTTTACCCATTCACCATGATCTTTATAACGACCTGTATGATTTGATTGAAATTCATCTGTATAATCGTCTACAGTAAGATACGAACCATCTTCCTTTTTAAACCCACATTGATCTTGTAATCCACCTGTAACATTCACAACAATTGGTGTTCCTGCCATCAATGATTCGCAAGTACCTAATCCAAATCCCTCATTAGATGCTATATTAATTGTTACATCCGCTATATTAACCATAAAATTCATTTGTTTATTATCTAACTTATCATGTGAAAAATATATATTATCTCCTATACTGGCAGGTAATAAATGATCTATAAGTTTAGGTAAATCTGTACCATTATCATCTATAGGTGATGTGTGCATAATTAATGCACAATGTTTATGATTTTCTTCACCTACCATTTCACATAATGTCTTGAATGCCATAACAACATCACCAGGCAATTTTCTACGAATATTTCTGTTATTCCAAAAAACTACAAATTTATAATCTTTATTATTAAAAATATGATTTCTAAACTTTTGTAAATTTGAATAGTCTTCATGACTTTTATCTATAGGATGAAACCATTTCTCATTTATACCATGAGGAATATAAGTACAATCCCAATCAGTTCTTGGTTTATTCCTACAAACATTCCTAACAATATTATCTGTCTGTCTAGATATGTTCATAATCAAATCACAAGATTCATAATAGTTTTCATTATAAAATGGATAAGGTAAATCATCCCATATATTATAATAAAAAATAGGTATATTTTGTCTAATTTCATGTTCCATTTGATATAACCACTGCCAAAATCTTGGATCGGTGTAATGCAAAATGGCATCGGGTCGTTCGTGAAACATTAATTGTCTTATTAACTCTTCATTACCATACCCATTGATAGGAAATATTTTAAGATTAGCATCTTCAACACCTGTTTCTTCTCTAACAGATTCATTCATGTCTACAACTTTGCCCTCTTCAGGATGTTTTATAGCACCACCTAACTGTACCCAATCGTAATGATGTATAGTTCCCATGACAAATTCTCTTGACATTGTTCCAACCCCGCTAGACATTCGTAGGTCATCTGACAGTAAAAGAATTTTCTTCTTTGGCATTAGTATCTACTGCCGCTTTGTATTAAGTTTGAATATTCATTGATAACTTTTTCAAAACTCATATCATGACAATATAAGTCCATTGAGCGATTTACCAATTTTTGAAGTGTAAACTCATCCTCTATGCTCTTAGTTTTGAATTTTTTATATAAATCGGTAAGAACTTTAACCGACGTTAATTTACTTTCCATATGTAGTAACTCCATTCATGTATATATATAAATATGAATATACTAAGAAATTAGTATATATTTTTTCTTATGTCTTTTAGCATGACCTATAGTATTATTTGTTCCTGAAGACATTTCCCCATCAGTAATAAATGCAATAACTGCATCAGAATACTTTACAATTTCCTCATTTCTTATAAAATAATGTTTAACATTATACTTTTTATCATACTTAAATCTATTTTCTACGCAATATATGTTATGTGGTTCGTGATATGGTGGAAACTCTGTATATTTCATATTAAATTCCAATGCATATTTCCTTGCATACTTATCCGCACCATATTTTGCTCCACCACTAACTATTTCTATTAATTTTCCATGTTCCTCTTTTAATTTATAAATAAAATCTTTAATCTTTGATTTATTTGTATAATCCCTTGATCCAACAATTGCTATTTTAACGTTCATATTTCTTTCTTGGTTTATAACTAGTCCTTTCATTTACTGTGAGAATAAAATTACTTATTTCAATAAACTTATCTAATCCCTTTATTATTTGTTCACCTGATAGTATACTGTATTTAAATCTGTGATTTGATGTACATTGATTTGACTTATCTATCATAGGATTATTTATATCTTCTACCTCAAACTGAACATAATAATTTGGATTTTGACAAGCATCTCTTGCTTTTATAAATGTTCTGTATTTAAAACTATCTTCGTGTTTCTTTGTAAATTCTGATACTTCTTTGTATGTTACTTGATTATCATCAAACCACATATGTAATTCCCAATTCACTGGTATTTTTGTATAAGAATCTTCTATTTTTGCAATTATTTCTGATTCACAATCAGCTCCTATAAAAGAATGTAATGGTAATCTTAAACCTACATTATATCTATTGTACATATTTATTTGACTCCTGCATCACAATATTCAGTTTGATTAAACTCACAGAATCTACAATTTTTCTTTGATGCTTCTTTTCTATAAATATGTGATTGGTTGTATTCTCCACCAATAAAACATTCATCAATAAAAGATTTAACATTACGTGTAACTTTATTAAGACTTGGTGTTCCATTTGCAGGTACAAAAGTTTGTACTCTACGTTGAGGGAAATCTACTTTCTCATATAGTTTACGTTTTACAATAAAATACTCTATCTCAATCTTATCCAATGGTATATCATGTTGAGCACCATAGAACTGTTTATATAATAATAATTGATCTGTCTTAGTCTTATCTGCTTTAGCCCACTTATTCCAACCCATTGTGGAAGTCTTGATATCTATGATTTTATACTTATCTCTTACAGTATCGTATAAAAGAACATCTATATATCCAACAAACTCAATATCATTCGGTAATTTATATTCAATAGGAACTTCAATGCCTATTAACTCATATCCTTTTTTATTAAAATACATTCCTCTTTTCTTAACAAACCATTCTATTATAGCCATACCATGTACATAAAATTCTTGCATTTCTTCTTGACTTGATATTTCCTCACCATGTAAATCTTTTACTATTTCTTTGTAGTAATGTTTCATTCGATGTAGTAACATATCTGCTAATGGTAATGAATCAGCTTTCTTAATTGTATCATTATACATTATAGTTAAATAAGTCTGTAATACATCATGCATAGCAGAACCAAACAACGTATGTATATTACCCTTAAATGTCCTCAATTCATCTATATAATTTAATTTCCATTTATGAGGACACACAGCCCATTGGCTGTATTGACTATAACTAATTCTTTTCATTAGCTTCTATTCTTTTTATCTTCTTCTTAATACCTTTGTTCAAATAATAAACATAAATATTTTTACACTTTCTGTTTACAAAAAATATATTAGGATCTTTAGCTTCCCACCTACGTCTAATTTCTCTACTGTATGGTTTAATCGGTTGACTTAAAGACCTACTATGATATTCCTTACCATCTACCATTAAAACTCTACCTGGAGATGTTTGTCCGACATATTCAAAATTACTAGCTCTATAAATAACTCCTGAATGTCCATAGTGTAAATCTGCAAAGGAAACTATAACTTCATAATTTGTATTTTGTCTTAACCATTTAATAGTTTTTCCTACAAAAAAACTTTCACTATTCGGGGGAGCCTCATCTACGTTAACTAATCTTCTCAATTCTACACATCTATCGGGATTTATAGGATTATACTTCTTAGCCGTATTTGGCATTGATGGTATAGCATACATCATAGCACCTACCATTTCAGGTATATTAAATTTACCTGGTCTAAACAAAGCAAAACATTCTAAACCTTGTATACCATTACAACTATGACTATAATGATACTTTTCTATAAAGGATTGAATGGATTTTCTAGGTACTTGATCTACGGTATAACCGTCTAAACTCATTCGTCTTCTTTGATTTCACTTAACCAAGTATCAGATTGCAAGCCCACTTCTTTTAACTTCTTGCGATCTACACCATATGATTGTAACAACTCAGTAAGTTCTACTTGACCACCTTCAGTTAACATATACATATCAACTGCATCTACAGCTTCTCTTAAACTTACCTCTAACTCTTTTGCCACAACATCTAACAACCATCTTGGATAATCCATTTGTTTTCTCCCTTTAATATATTTTAACCAATATTTTCCCTTTGGAATAATATCAGAATAAAATTTATATATTATTTCTGGTGATAAATTATACATCTGTATCTCGTTCACCACATCTAAAAAATCTGTTCTCATAGATAAAAATCTATGAACCATATAATTCGACCACGTTTTCTTATCTTCATCTGTAATAGTATCCCAATAATTGGAACTTTGTACAGATGTTATGTGCTTAATATGATCGAATAATCCTTTTCTCTTAACTAAGTTCTTCTTCAACTCCACTACCTTCCATTAACTTAGCAGGTACATGGCCACAATTACCACAACTATAAACTTGAATTGGAACTATACCTTCTTGCCCTGTGGGTGATATTAAAGCAGATATTCTTTTTAATACATATGATGTGATAAAAAGATAATTAGAACATTTCTCACATTTCATAGTATCTGCTTGTGATAAATCAACCTTTTGTGCTGGTTTCTTTAGTGGTTTCATTGGTTTTGTACTCATTTTATAACTCCCAATACTTCAATTAACATAGCCATAAAGTTTATTTCTTTATCAACTACCTGGCTATCTGATAGTTCATATCTCGCTAATATTAATATTATTTCTGCTATATGACCTTTACCATAAGAATCTACATTATCATATAACAAACGAAAACAATCTGAAAAGTCTCTAATAGCATTATCTGCTAATAACTGTCTTATATTTTTAAATGCGTTTTTCTTATCTTGATTCTCTAAAATATCTAACACTTTTAACTTATAATCATTTTGAGTAATACTCTCTACATCTAATTTTAATTGTAAATCAACCACATTTCTTTGAGCTGCGTTAATTGTTCTACGAATATCAGGATAATTAGAATCAATCAATATTTTTAAATCTTCTAACTCGTGTTTAACACCTTCCTCTTTTAAAATCTGATTCAATCTTTGAGCTACTTCTGTCTTAGATGGTGGTATAATTTCAAAAATTTGACAACGACTTTGTATCGGATTAATGATTCTCTCTGCATAGTTACAGGTTAGAATAAACCTACAGTACTTACTAAAAGTCTCCATAAGGTTACGCAAAGCGGCTTGTGCGTTAGGTGTAATGTAATCACATTCATCTAAGATAATTACCTTCATATCTGTAAAACCAATCGTAGATGCGAACTGTTTTACTTTTGTTCTTACAGTTTCTACATTATTCTCATCACTAGCATTAATGTATAGATAATCACATTTAATATTCTTAACAATCAGTTTAGCAAGTGTTGTTTTACCTGTACCTGCTCTTCCATATAATAATAAATGAGGAATATCACTATTTGTAAGATAAGCTTCTACCTTAGATTTTAAATGTGTATTACCAACATAGTTTTCTAATTCAGTTGGTCTATACTGTTCTACCCATAAACTATGATTTACCATTCTATTATTTCCTTTATCTCTTTTAATTCTTTTACCCTATTAGTAGGTTTAATGTGTTGATTATATAGTGCATCCATTAAAATATATCCGTAATCATCACCTCTACCCTTTAACCAAGCCTGATAATTAGATGGTGAATCATCTACTAACCAATCAACATCTATTTTCCACTTATCACCACCACTAACAAAATATACTTCTCTAAAACTTAATGCGTGTTTTCCCAACCACTCTAAAGAAGCATAAGTTCCTGGTGTTCTCTGAGAAGATATACAAACAAATTTATAACCTTTTCCACTACCCCACTCAAATAAAGCATGCATTTGTTCTATAGCACCATATATAGGTGGTGAATCTCTAAAAAACAATTCTGGATACTTATCCCAATATAATTCTTGTAAAGATTTTTTATCCCAACCTTTAAAACAATTCTGATAATCCCAATCATCTATAGCATCTTTTATAATTGATTCGGGGTAATTAACGGACATATAGTTATGTAATTGCCAAGAAAAATCTCTAAGCACTCCATCTATATCTATACCTATTCTTGTTTTAACTTTCATTTCACCACATTAGTCATTTGTATTAAAATTATTATTAATGCTAAAGCTAAACTTACCATAACTTTCGCATTTGGTGCTTCTCCTAATATTCCCCACGTCATTAAACCAAATATAAATGTTCCCATACCAAAACCAATCAATCTTATGTTCCAATAATATCCAAAATATTCAAATGAATATCTTGTTGAATAATAAAATAGATAACTTATTGGAAGCCCTACTAATATTACCCACCATTGTGATTTAGCCCATTCCCATTTAAACTGTGCATTCATAT
>CEPZ01075072.1_pt1 | contig 15064 bp, 18 predicted proteins | sample 530461 | NCBI WGS metagenome assembly CEPZ01 (sample SAMEA2620106, study PRJEB7988) | marine metagenome | isolation source: saline water (ENVO:00002010), including | reverse complement strand
CGGGTGCGAAAAAATGGTCTATTTCAGAGAATGAAATTATTGGCTTGTTAACCAGTAAGTACCATTTAACGATTCATTTCACCGAGGCAGATACCGATGTTGCCGTGTTTGCGAAGCAAATATTAATCTCGGATAAACCCAATATGGTTATTGCTGGTGGCGGTGACGGCACATTAGCGGCGGTTGCTCACGGGATCATAAAAAGCGATGTTAAATTTGGCATTCTCCCGCTGGGTACTGCGAATTCACTAGCAACGGTGCTATTAGGGCCAGCAACAAAAGTAGTGCCTATCTCCACGTCATGTGAAGCCATTTTGTCAGGCAAACTTAAACCCATAGATATCATGACCTGCAATGATAAAACGGCGCTTTTAGCGGCTGCGATTGGCTTTGGCGAAGAGATGATTGAAAAAGCCGATCGAGAACAAAAAAATATGTCTGGCCAATTTGCCTACATAAAAAGCCTATTAGAAGCCGTTAGCGAAAATAAGCCATTAAAGCTAAAGGTGAGTTTTGATGGTAATGCGTATTCTGACATTGAATGTGTTAGCCTCGTAGTTGCCAATGCGGCACCAAAAACAACTATCTTGGCGCAAGGGCATGGTGAGCCAATTTATGATGATGGCAAGTTAGACGTGACCATTTTACCTTTTAAACCAGAAAGTGCGCAGAGTATTACAGTCGCAGAGCTTCTTTTACCTGAGCACGATAGAGTATTTTCTGATATTCGCATAAAGCAGTGTGAAAAAATAAATTTAGAGTTTGAGCAAGAGCAAAATTTCGCGCTTGATGGCGAGATTCTTCATGCTAAAAGCATTGAAATAGTGATCCAAAAACATGCCCTTAACGTTATGACGCCCAATTAGGCGCGTTGTGAGATAAGAGTTAACTGTTAAGTCACTCAGAGGCATAAACACAAAATTATTCGAGAGGGATCCAATTGAAAACAGTTTTACTTGTAGATGATGACAATGAGTTTGCAGAGCTCGCTGCGCGTATTCTTGAGCACCTAGGTCATGAGGCATATATTGCAAATGACTTATCTGCTGCAAAACAGTGGCTAGAAACCCAAAAGTTTGACCATATCTTTTTAGATTTTATGTTGCCTGATGGCAGCGGCTTGCACTTAGTTGATGCGCTGAGGGGGCAAGGTGATAACACGCCCATCACCTTAGTGACAGGACACCCATCAGTTAAGTCAGCCTTGTCTCAGTTGTGTCATGACGGCTTGAATTATCTTACTAAGCCAATTGATGCCGATGACTTTAAAACAGCGCTCACTCCTCAATTAAAAACCAATAAACTAGCACAAAACACGGCCTATTTTGGTGTTTTACTCGGCGAATCTGAAAAGATGAAGCAGCTTTATAAAATGATAGAGCGCGTAGCAAAGACCGATGCCAACGTGATGCTGATGGGAGAAAGCGGTGTAGGTAAAGAAATGTTCGCTCAAGCAATCCACAATGCCAGTTTGGTCAAGGGGGAGCTTGTTAGTGTTAACTGTGGTGCTATTCCAAAAGACTTAATTGGCAGTGAGCTTTTTGGTCATGAGAAAGGGGCGTTTACTGGGGCAAATGCCCAGAAGGTCGGGGTATTCGAACAAGCTGAAAATGGCACGCTATTCTTAGACGAATTAACCGAAATGCCCATTGAGCAACAACCAAATTTACTACGCGTTTTAGAAACACAAACCGTGACGCGTGTTGGCGGTACAAAATCAATTAATGTGAATTGTCGGGTTATCTCTGCCACAAACCGCAGTGTTGAAGATATTGCGACGAATGAAGTGCTACGAGAAGACATTTATTTTCGTCTTGCCGTTTTCCCGATAGAGATCCCGCCGCTTAGGTCGAGAAAAGATGACATTCCGATTTTAGCCGAGCACTTTTTGCAAGGCTTGAATAAAAAAGGCAACACCGAGTATGTTATTGCGCCTTCAGATCTGTCTCGTTTAGAAGAATATGACTGGCCGGGTAATGTGCGAGAGCTTAAACACACCATTCACCGTGCTTATATTATGGCCGATCATGACACTCAGACTTTACAGTTCGACACCAATTTTGCCTCACCATTTGCTCAAGCAAAACGTATGCATGAACACTCATCGGTGGCGACTGCCCAAAGTCCAGTGCAAAACACCAGCTTGCAGCAGCCAAAGGCCATTGAAATAGACTCACCTGAAATGAAAACGGGCAAAACCATAGAAGAAGTGGAGCGAGAGCTAATTTACCACACGCTTGACTCAGTAGAGGGAAACAAAACCCTTGCTGCAAAAATGCTTGGGATCAGTACAAAAACACTCTACAACCGTTTGAATACCTACGAGGGAGTAGCACATCCATAAATATAGGGGGCTAAGATGTCAAAAAACAATAATGAAAATCTAACTCAGTTGGTACATGATGCACGTAAGCCATTGAATCAAATATCAATGAATTCAGAAATTATAAAGTTACTTGCTGAAAAGCCTGGCTCTCACGAGCAAGTGATTGAAAGTGCTAACGCCATTATCAAGGCCAGCAAAGAATGTAGTGAGTTACTGCAAAAACTGGTCGAGCAAGGAACGAGTGAATGAGTTTAAGCCCAAAGGTAAATGTGTTTCAGCGCTTATTTAGCAAGTTAAATTATATTTGGGTATTAGCCCTCATAGTTATGGCATTGGTTGCGGCGAATGTCATGGTGAGTTACAAAAATATTCAATATTTGAATAGTGTGCAATCAAGCATCAGTAACACCAGTGAAGTCATGATGTCACTCGATCAACTTCATATCTCGATGTTAGATGCCGAGTCAGTTCAACGTGCTTTTTTATTGGCATCGAATGAGCAAGATCTACTGCCATTTAAGTCTGCATTGGCTTTACTTGAAACCAATATTGCTCAATTAAGTGAGCGACAATCGGAAAGTAAAACCCAACAAAATAAAATCAATCGCTACGTTGAAGGGGTGAAAAAGCGTTTTACTGCACTCGAATCAACCATATTTATTGCCCAAAATAATGCCCATGCTGACGAATTAAAATTGCTTGATAGGGCGTCAAATTCGGGGGGGGAATTGCGTAAGTTGTATGAAGAAATCATTTCAAAAGAAGCTGAGATACGAGGCTTTCAAATTAAAGCTTTAGGTAAAGTGAAAGCTGATGCAACCAGCAATATTACCCTGTCAGCTTTACTGAGCGTGACACTGTTACTTGCAATACTGGCGTTAATGACAATGAACCTCAGACATGCCAAAAGAGCAAAAATTGAATTGCAGCGCGCCAATAGTGATCTTGAAGATAAAGTAAAGGCAAGAACAGAAGTATTAGAACACTACGCCGAAGAATTAAATCGCAGCAATCGAGAGTTAGAAGATTTTGCCTTTGTTGCATCACATGATTTACAAGAACCGCTCAGAAAAATACGGGCTTTTGGAGATCGAATTGAGAAAAACCATAGCCAACAGTTAGACGAAAAAGGCCTAGATTATTTAGCGCGCATGACCAGCGCAGCGAAAAGGATGTCAACGTTGATAACTGATTTATTGGAGCTGTCGAGAGTAACGACGCGTGCAAAACCATTCGAGTTAAATGATCTAAATGAGATTTTACAATATGTGCAAGATGACCTAGAAATCGCAGTCAAAGAAAGTCATGCCGTGGTCGATATTGCGCCTTTGCCTAAACTCATGTGTGATGCCAGCCAAATTCATCAACTCTTTTTAAATCTCATTTCGAACGCACTCAAATTTCGTGCACCAGGGCTGACACCCGAAGTTAAAATCACGGTCGATGAAACCTTATTCATGGAGCAAAAAGCATACACTTTTGTCATTGAAGACAATGGTATAGGTTTTGAGCAGGAATATGCAGAAAAAATATTCTCGCCATTTCAGCGCCTTCATGACAGAAACCAATATGCCGGAACGGGCATAGGCCTAACCGTCTGCAGACGAATTGTAGAGCGCCATAGCGGTGTTATTTCTGCGTCGGCAGAGCAGGGCAAAGGCGCAACATTTTCCATCACGCTTCTTGCCGAACCAGTACAAATCATTCAGGAATTGAACACATGAACTACAGAAAGACCCAGCCGATCCACATTTTGATGGCCGATGATGACGAAGACGATCGCCTACTAACACAAGATGCACTTGAAGAAAGTCGTGTACTTAATGCCGTTCAGTTTGTGAAAGATGGGGTCGAATTGCTTGAATATCTCAGAAATGAAGGGCAGTTCACCGATGCACAAAAATATCCAAGACCGAATCTTATTTTACTCGACTTAAATATGCCGAGAATGGATGGCCGCGAAGCATTAAGAGAAATAAAAAAAGACCCAGCACTGCGCTCGATCCCGGTTGTTATTTTAACCACCTCCAAAGAAGAAGAAGACAAGCTCAGAGGTTATGATTCTGGTGCGGCCTCATATATTACTAAACCTGTGGACTTTGATGGTTTAGTAGATTTAATGAAGAATTTAGGTAAGTACTGGATAGAAATAGTCGAGCTGCCTAACTAATACTCGAAGCCAATTTATCTGAATTTACTCACCCATGCGCACCGTCATCTAGCTGCGCTCTTTAAAGCCTAGATAGATAACGACGGTGTAGCGTTTCACGCAATGAATATGACTTTAACTTGGAAATTAGCATGACAAAGGGATCACTCAGCGACGTTAATGTACTGCTTATTGAAGATGATGAAGACGATTATGTCTTAACCTTAGATTACTTAGAATCTATCACTAACTTTAACTTCAACCTAGTTTGGCACAGTCAATATAATCAAGCGTTAGAAGCATTAGAAAGTAACGAGTATGACCTTTGCCTACTCGACTACCAGTTAGGCCCAAAAACAGGGTTAAGCATACTTAAAGAAGCGAAAGCACGAGACGTTCACACACCGATTATCATGCTAACAGGACAGTCTGATGCGGTGCTTGATGATGAGGCTTTAAAAGCCGGTGCAGAAGATTTTGTGCTTAAATCAGAAATTGGCAGTGTGCGTTTTATACGATCTATTCGTTACGCTTTAGCTCGTAAAGAACTCGAATTAGAACGACTAGAGCGCTTAAGAGTAGAGTCTGATATTAGAGCCAAAGACCGCTTTCTAGCGCATTTAAGTCATGAACTCAGAACACCGCTAACCTCCATCTTAGGTTACACAAACTTATTACTCTCTAGACAAGAATTAGAAAACGTAAAACCAGAACTCTCAATCATCAATAACAATAGCGAGCATTTACTTAGTTTACTGAATGATGTGCTAGACCTTTCCAAGATAAATGAAAATAATCTACAACTGAATGCTGAAGATGTGTGCTTGAATAGCTTTTTGAGTGATCTCCATAGCTTGTTCAAGATGGCTGCTGCAAAAAAAGGACTGAGCTTTAATATCGAAGCAAAAACGCTTTTACCAAAAAACGTGCGAGTAGATAAAACACGATTAAAGCAAATCCTCATTAACATCATTTATAACGCAATTAAATTCACAAGCTCAGGGTTTGTGAAAGTTGAAATCGCTTTAAATGAAAGCTCAAAACTTGAATTTAAGGTGATTGATTCTGGTATCGGTATTCCGCAAGAGAAGCTAAAGCGTATATTCAAACCGTTCGAGCAAGTGCAAAATGTCACCACCCGCAGTGATGAGGGAGCCGGGCTTGGTTTAGCCATAAGCTCAGCATTAATTGCCCTAATGGGAGGCAAACTTGAAGTGAGCTCTACCTTAGGCGAGGGCAGTGAATTTGGCTTTTTTATTGCGCTTGATATGGCTGATGAAACAACACTTGAACCGTTACGATTAAATGATGCGAAAAACGACGAAGAAGACTCATTACCAAGTGATCTGAATGGACACATTTTGATTGTTGAAGACATGAGTGAAATTCAGATGCTAATGCGCACCTTAATCGGTCAAACCGGAGCAACTGCAGATATTGCCAGTGATGGCGTTGAAGCGCTAGAGATTTTAAAGCGCAATCCAGATAAATACGATTTAGTATTTATGGACCTGCACATGCCAAGAATGGACGGTCGAGATACGTTAGTTACGTTAAGACAAAGTGGGCTTGAACTTCCTGTTATTGCACTCACCGCAGCAGCTCAAAAAGGGACCAAAGAAGAGCTCATAGCCCTTGGCTTTAACGATATGCTGAGCAAGCCTGTAAGTGTACCTGAACTTGGACGCTGTCTAAAAAACTACTTAAATGCGCAACAAAACAGCGAAGTAACTCATATTGATTCCGTCTCAGACGAACTAACATTTTTAGTTGTTGAAGACGATGCCGATGCACGTAACTTGTTAGAGTTACTCCTTAACTCTCAGCAAGTGAATGTAGTGACAGCAGACAGCGCACAAGCTTGTAGGCAGCATATAAACGGCACACAGAAGTTCGATACGATTTTGATGGATATTGGCCTACCCGATGCATCAGGCCTGTCACTTGCAAAAGAAATCAAATCACAAAACCGAGAGCAACACATTGTTATTGCCAGCGGGTTTGATCCAGAACCTGAAATGTTAGCCGAGTCTCAAGTCGATGACGTACTACTAAAGCCCATTACACTTATTGATTTGCAAACAATCATAGAGTCATTGCAAAGATAGTTAAAAAGTTGATGTGGCGCATATTTCAGTTAAGCAATTAAGGTTAGACTGTATTTTAAATTTATGGGTAGTTAAATGTATTAAAAGTGCTTCAAGTTTAGTAAATAAACATAACTCGGATTTACCCTTATGCAGTTCCTGTTTTTTCACATGAACTTTATGAGGTGTTAAGTCTACTTAAGAAGCATTTTATTGTTAATGAAATTAGCAGGAGTTATTTCTGATTTTCTTTCGATACAATCAGGGGGTATTCCTATGCTAAAGCTGTTATGAAGCAAGAAGGAATCTGCACGTGCAAGAGTTAGACAATGATGTTGGAGAATTGCTACGTCGAGTCAAAATGACGACTTCTTCTCGATATGGGGCTAGTTTAAGGTTCAAATTTCATCATAGAGTTTCTCAATGGACTGTAGCTTTTATATCAATAGCTTTACTAATTATTCCAATGTCTCAGGCTTGGGGTATATCTGTTGGAATTGATAATCAGCAACTTAACTTTATCCAATCTATTTTAGCAGTATTGGTACTGGTTTACTCTTTATTGCTTGGGCAAGAAAACTTCATTTCTCGTTCTGAAGCAATGCAAAGAAACGGTGTCGAGTTAGGTAAGCTTGCCCGCAAACTTAAACCTTACATACGTTCTTGTACTGAAACTCAATATTCGGAGTTGGTTGAAGAATATTATGCCATTCTTGAGAAATATGAAAATCATGAAGTCGTAGACTATTACGCAACGAAACTTGAAGTTAAGCCAACAAAGCTCTCAGAATATTTAGGCTATATCTGGTTTAGTGGCAAATTTAGGTATCATCAATTGAAAGGTGTAATGCTTTACTTTCCAGCGTGGTTGTTTTTGGGGTATGTGCTTTATAAAGTCTTTACATCATTTCACCCAGCTTCATAACAAGTTCCTAAACCAAAGGGCGCAAAACTGCAGGCTTGCGTTCCTTCGGTGCTAATTTTAGCCTGCAGTTTCGCGCCGATTAGGCAAGCGTTAAACTTCCAATCTAGCCAAGGAGGCTTTTAAATGTTCGAAAATAACTTTATCCAAGCTATTCATAATAAAACTAAGATCAGGCTTACATTTGCTTCTAAAGAGGATGGGCATAACCTGACTAGGCTTTGTGCGCCTATGGATTTTGGTCCTAGCAGGCGAGCACATAACCAAGATGATAGATTCCACCTTTGGGACTATGAGAGTGATGAAAGGAATCATGTACTATCACTGCTACCAAATCAGATAGTAAATATGGAGTTTACTTCTGAAAGTTTTGACCCATCTGAGTTTGTTACATGGCCAACTAATTGGTTTATTGCTCGTAATTGGGGACAGTACAGTTAAATTTAACAAGGCTAGCCAGCAGGGCACTTTACGCTTCTGCTGGCGGCGTTATATTAATGTTTAACTTTGGAGGTAGTATTGAGTAATAGTGGTAGAGATTATGAGGAGTTTGTCGCTTCTTTACAAAAAGCGTTGTTTGAATCTGAGAAGTGGACAGAGTTACGAAATATTCAAATTGAGAAGAATAAAAAGATAAAAGATAACTCTGGTATTCTACGCGAGTTTGACCTTTATTGGGAATACGAGCTAGCAGGCATTACATATAAAACTGTAATTGAATGCAAAGACTATGCATCAAAAGTTAGCATTGAGAAAATAGATGCTCTACTGGGGAAAATTCGAGACATACCTGATTTAAAGCCAATTTTTGCGACAAAAACAGGTTACCAATCTGGTGCAAAAATCAAAGCTCAAAATAATAGAGTTGAGCTCTTGATTGTGCGTGAACAAAAAGACACAGATTGGGAGCTTGAGGATGGCACGCCCTTAATCAAAGAAGTTATGATAAGTATGCAAGTAATATCTGCAGCAAGGATTATTTCATTTACACCTAAAATAGATGGAAATTGGGTTAAGGAAAATACGGAGATTGACGTTTCAAATGGCAATTTCCAACTTAATATGCGTAATGATATGACTTTCATTGAAGACGTTGGAAAGTCGGAGGAATACTCTCTTCTAGCATTAGAGGAAAGATTGGGGCGAGGTGCTGAACTGGATTTTGGTGAAAGAAGTCTGACCCTTACTTTTGATGACGCATTTCTGCATTGTGGTGATATGAAACTGAAAATGCTTGCTGCAGATATAACATATTTTGTATCTAAGCCAATTGATCAGTCTATTCATATAGACTTTTCAAAGGAACTTATAGGTGTCATCGAATACTTAGGTAAAAACTCAAAGACTGCGATATTCAAGGAGCGCGTTGTCAAAGGTTGGGGTTCACAAACATAACAATCAACTAAGGTGCCACGTCACATTCGGCAATTTTATTTTGGGGTTTGATAGACTTTGTTTCAGGTTTTAGGCCAACAAATTAAATTTGGAGATAAAATGGCAGTAAAAGTTAATCAGGTTGAGTTATTGCAAGAGTATTTTTTGGGGGTTGTGGCACGCTCAGAGCATCATGCGCCAAATGTAAGTGAAGTGATTTACCCACTTCTTGGTTTGATTGTTTTGACAATGGATGCTGATTCAGATATTCAAGTTAGGGGTAGCAAGGGTGCAATTGGAAATATGTTATGGTTTACGAAGAACTCACAAAGATATGCTTTTCGTTACGAACATGAAGATGACACTATTGAAATTCGCAAAAATAGTTTTAAAGGAGACATGGTTGCCAAAGTCAGTAATGCGACTACGATCGCAGTTCTTAAAGGAATTTTTGACCGCTTGTAGCGCAACTCATACAAAAATACGTTGCAAAATAACTGCTACTGACACCTATACAACACACAGATTTAATTCTATTGCCCTAACCAGACCTAGTTAGGGCTTTTTCAAATAAGCCCTTGTAAGACTCTGCGCATAAGCACGACTTTTCTGAGCGCACCATACTTGCCATATTTAGCACTGAGTGCACCGACAACAAAAGTGAGGGCAATCCCTTCAGGTGAGCTCATTGTGTTTGCAATGGCTTTATGCACTCTCACCTTAGTGAGTCTGTTGAATTGTGAAGCGTTAAATAGCGCTTCTTCTTGTTCGTTAACGATTTGGTGCGTTTTATTAATGATATGATTTGCAAGCTTAGTCATCGCTTTTATCCTTTTGTACAAACTCTGAAAAGAAGCCTGAGGTTAAACTGTCAATGCTGTGATCAAAGAGCTTTAGCCCTGTCAGAATTAAGTAAATGACCGCAGCAAAGTTAATACTCAGTACCAAGCCAGCTGATAAAAACAGGTTAAGCCCTGCATAATCGAGTGCATAAACAACCAACACCTGAGCACATACCCACACCGCGACGGCTAAAACCGCGGCGAATAAGATAACGCCAAGCCCTATACATAAGGTTTGAGCATTCGCTTTTAATTTAGCGCCCAGTAAATGCAGGGTTGCTTCTGCGATTTGTTTATAGCTGTCTAATAGCAATGAAGCCGAATCAGAGAGCTCAGCGAGCGCAGGTTTGCGCTCGTGAGCTGTGCTTTGATCAGCGACGCGGTCCTTGTCTTGCATCGTTATTTTTTCCTTAATAGCATGGTTGCTAGCATGCCAAGGGAAAATGCAATACCAGCCGTTTTAACCGGGTTCTCAGTGGCGTATTTTTTTACACCCGACTTATCCCAGGCGCGCTGTAGTTCTTCACGCTTCATATTAATGGCCTCGCTTGAATCATGGCCTTTTTCTCTTAGTGAGGTTTCTGTACGAGAAGCGGTTGCGTGCAGTGAGTCGACTGATTCATGTAAAGATTCAGCGAGGTTGTCTGCAACAGGGTGGCTTGTGTCTTGGCCATTTGGCTTTTGTTTTGAATTACTGTTCGATTGAGATTGATTACTCATAAATTACTCCTTATTTGTGTTAGTCACTTAGAGAGTTGCAAGTGCCTTGCCAGATGAATAGTGTTTATTTATCAGTGGTTTATGGTTTTTGTGGATGGTGAGTGAGTAGCTTTGTAAGTAAGACGGTAAATTTTACACGGTAATAAATACAAAGTAGCAATCGCCATTGATCCGGCTTGAGTGTGTTACTGGCTAAAGGCATTTGATGAATAAGCCTGAGGATGGCGTTGAAGTGTGTAAACGCCACGAAGCGCATAAACACGGTCTAATAAGACTTAATAAGTCAGTAAGCAGAAACAAAAAAAGCGCTATAAAATATAGCGCTCAAAATCGCTCTATCGAAAGAGCATCAGTCAAAGGGGTAAATCGGTAGCAATACCTTTAAAATTGGTATTCAACAGATACGGCTGCTACGTCCATATCTGGGTCAATATTGTTTTCAAGTTCATAGCGCGTATATTCTAAGCGCATATTTACGTTTTCATTGAGGTGAAACTCAACACCGGCGCCATATAGCCAGTCGCCACCGTCTATACTCGATGAAACTCGACCAATGGCAGGAATATCTGCATGCACGTCAGCATCCCACTCAAGCCAGCCACCTTTTGCATAAACTGAAAAGTGTTCATTCAGCGGGGCAGATAACCTTGTTGATAAAGATATACCATCGACTTCAGCTGAGTTATCGATGTCGCTTGCTTCATCAAAGTTTTCATATGCTAGTTCAAAGCTCCAGTAAGGGTTAATTTTTGTACCTACGTAAGCTTTTAACATTGAGGAGTCGTCATCAAACGAGGTGTCGTTTTCTCTGTCGTCCCATTGAAAAGAATACTGACCATAGCCAATACCCGTGTAGATTTTATAACCATCGGGCCAAAACGTTTCTTTTGAATAAGCAGTGGTTGATACCAAACCTAATGACGCAAAAAGCGCAGCAGTTATTAGTTTTTTCATGTTCATTCCTTTATTTAATTAAAATTCAAATAAGATTTATATGATAAAAAATTGATTACCAAACTAATGAAATTGATACTTAGAGGAGAGGGGGCAAGCCCCTCACAGATTTGAATTTATGACTTACTGCTGATGCGCAAGTTGTCTTCTACTTCAAGAACATCGTTGGCATTTTTCGCAATTTGAATCGCTAAGTCACGCTCAGCTTCACTTGCTACGTGGCCGTTTAAAGTTACAATTCGGCGCTCTACATCAACGTCAATGTCTGTGCCGTCTACGTCTGTATCAAACAGGTATCGTGACTTAATGACGGTGGCAATTTTAGCGTCAGTAAAAGCACTGCTGTCTTCTTTACTGTCTGCCTTTTTGTGAATGTCTAAAATAGTCAGTTCGTTTTTGACCTTCTTAACACCATCGATGCCTAGTACGAGTTCTTCAGCTAGCTTTTTGTCTACTGAACGCTCAACTTCACCCGTTAATACCACAACACCATTTTTTACATCGGTGTTTATGTCGAAGTTATTAAGCTCACCATTAAAGAGTAGTGTTGCTTCGGCTTTACCATCAATCCAGGCGTCACTCGCTTCTTTTTCCCAGTTGTTGTCAGATGCAAATACAGAAGTTGTTGTAAGTGCTGAAACTAGAACTGTTGCAATTAATGTGATTTTCATAATTAAACTCCTTTAATTTAAAGTCGAATTAATAGTTGCATGTGATGTGCCATTTTTAACCTGTTGATTTTTAATGTTTATTTTTGTTGTGTAAGTAAAGGCGGAAATTCTTACAGGGAAGTTTTGAAGCAAGTCTGTAAAAGTTACGCTGTTTGTAAGCGCAATTTCTAGTTTGTCGCAGCTTAGTGAGCAAACAGAGGCTTTTAGAATAAATCGTTCAACCAAGTAATAAGCTAATGGCAGGCACCAACCAATACTATGTGCTAATACGTCTAAAGGCGGCATGTTCACAAGCTTAAGAGCGTAAAGAGGCTTAACTTAGGTTGTGTAAGCATTATTTATGCTGGCAAAAAAAGGCTATCAACACTGAGTCTAATATTGTTTAACACACTCTTTGAGGAATGCTTTCTGCATTATTCATCAAACTCAAAAAATACTCAGGAGTTATGAATAATGGAAATAGATAAGTTTTGGAAACTCATTAATGAAAAGCTAATCGCCTGGTTAGAAGGCGCTATTCAACTATTACCGAACATCATTTTGGCATTATGTGTTTTGATATTCTTCACTTTGCTCGCAAGGGTGTTGTCGGTTTGGTTCTCAAAAGTCATTTATAGAATTATTAAAACAGCACAAGTCGCATCTTTGATCAGCTCAGTATTTAAGATCATCATCATCTTGGTGGGGGTTTTCTTTGCGTTAGATATTGTGAAGCTCTCTGGTGCGGTTATGTCTTTATTAGCTGGTGCTGGCATTATAGGGCTAGCGATTGGTTTTGCGTTTCAGGATATGACCGAAAACCTGATAGCCGGGTTCGTCATGAGTGTAAGAAAACCATTTATGGTGGGCGACATCATAAAAACCAAAGACTGCTTCGGAACAGTAAGCAGGATAAATTTGCGAAACACCCTGGTTGAAAATTTTTATGGGCAGCTGTCATATGTTCCGAATAAAACACTATTTAAAAATGAGCTGCAGAATTACTCGAAACTCGGTAAACGCAGAATAGAGATACCCGTTGGTATTTCTTACGCGGATGATCCTGAGCAGGCAAGGGCACTGATTGTAGAGGCGTTAAACCAGCATGACTTTGTGTTAGACCCCGATGAAACAGATGTATATGCAGCATCATTTGGTGATAGCGCCATAAACTTACTTGTGTGGTTTTGGATTGATTATCCGAGTGAGCCAAGCTTTATGCTGGTGCGCCACAAAGCCATCTGCACGATTAATCGTGTGCTATCAGATAATGACATATTAATTCCATTCCCTATTAGAACGCTCGACTTCAATGCCAAAGGTGGTACCCGATTAGGTGCACAATTTACACAGGAATAATTTACAAAGCCTATGTAATATTTTCATCGTGTAAAAATTGGTTTTTATTTTTCCCTTTAAAAACAGGTGTTTAAGTTTGGCATTAAACCTGCTGCATAGAGTTCACAGTAATTAAAACACTTACTGAATCTAAACAATATCGAAATGAAAGGAGTTACTTATGACACATTCAAACTACGATATGAGCCCAGTGAAAGATCTAATTAGAGTGCTTAACGGTGGCGTTGAATTTTACACTCGAGCCAAGAAAAAGCTGGATAGCACTAACTTGAACCGCGTGTTTGACCAAATGATTGCTGATAAAGCGCAAGCAATTTCTGATCTTCAACCGTTTGTTTTCGTAGATGAAGGTACTGTTGAGACTGACACTGCAACGAGTGTTGATATTCGTGAGTCTTACACCAAAGTCATTGGCGTTTTAAGTACTGACAAAGCGCACACTTATATTTCTCAGTTAGAAGAAGTTGAAGATAAAGTGCTAGATAAGCTTGATAAGGCATTGAGTGAGCCACTTCCTCCAAAATGTAAAAGTGCGCTGCTGCAAATTCAAAGCCGAATGCAGGTTTGTCATGACCAGATGAAGCAGTTGCAAGAGCTGACCGCTTAAGGAGGAGAGCATGCTTAGGTGGGCAATAACCTTCTTATGTCTTGCGCTGATTGCTGCTGTGTTGGGTTTTTCTGGCATAGCAGGCGCAGCAGCTGGAATGGCTAAAATTTTATTTTTTGTATTTATCGCATTTATGGTCATTTCATTCGTTTTTGGAAAGAGAAAAACTCCCAATTAACAGGGAATTGAATATTTAAATCGTTATAGGAGATTAATGATGAGATTAGCAATAACTCTAGCAAAAGTATTTGGCTTTATTTCAATCTTGGCGCTATTTGGTTGTAGTGATGGCCCTGCAGAAGAAGCTGGTGAACGCTTAGATGAGAAAGTTCAAGAAGTAGAAAACAGCGTTGAAGATGCATGCGAAAAGGTTAAAGAAGAAGTAAACGCGAAGAATAAAGAGTGCTAAGTAAATCGCAGGCTTTCTAAAAACAGCACTAACAAAGAAACCTCAGTTAACGTGATTGTTAACTGAGGTTTAGTTTTCCTAACTCTCTTTCCTTATCTAAAGCCCTACTGATGTACCAAATGAGTTCACAACGCTTGAGCATAATATGTGTATAATTCGCCCATTATTAAAGAGCGTGAAAAACATAGAGGTAAAATGGCTGTTTTAGAGATTCTAAAAGCTCCAAATGAAAAATTGAAAGTTGTTGCAGAGCAAGTAACTGACGTAGAAAGTGTGCAAACTCTGATTGATGACATGCTGGATACTATGTACGACACTGATGATGGCATTGGTCTGGCTGCAACTCAAGTTGGCCGTAAAGAAGCCATCATCATCATAGATATTTCTGAACAAAGAAACGAGCCGTTAATTCTGATTAACCCAGAAGTGGTAGGCGGATCTAATAAAGAAATGGGTCAAGAAGGCTGTTTGTCGGTGCCGGGATATTATGCTGATGTAGAGCGTTTTACCTCTGTACAAGTCAAGGGTTTAGACAGAACTGGCAAAGAAGTGCTCGTTGAAAGTGATGACTTTTTAGCAATCGTGCTACAGCACGAAATTGACCATTTGAAAGGTAAGCTGTTCATTGATTACTTGTCGCCTTTAAAGCAAAAAATGGCGATGAA
>CEPZ01055225.1_pt1 | contig 15066 bp, 19 predicted proteins | sample 530461 | NCBI WGS metagenome assembly CEPZ01 (sample SAMEA2620106, study PRJEB7988) | marine metagenome | isolation source: saline water (ENVO:00002010), including | reverse complement strand
TTCTGTGATAAACTATTAGATTTAGTACAACAACATAAAGGAGAAGAAATAATTACAATTGGTGGAATTGGATTACAAAACATACCTCAAAAACCAAAAGTATATTGTACTGCTAATAATGATAAAATAATTAAAAAATATAAATCTAAAAAATTAGCTCATAGTATATATGGTGTTGTTGGACCAATAATGGGAGTAACTGGATTATTAGTAGGATTAGCACAAGAAAGAAAAATTCCCTCTGTTGCATTATTAGCAGAAACATTTGCTCACCCTACTTTCTTAGGTATTAAAGGAGCTCGAGAAGTGTTAAAAGTTTTAGATGATAAACTTAAATTAAAATTAGATCTTAAAAAATTAAATGAAGAAATATTTGAAATAGAAAAAGACATTAAAACTAAAACAAAAGAATTTTCAAAATTACAAAAAGGAAAAGAAGTAAACAGAATGGATTACATAGGTTAAAATTCACTTAAACTTTTTTGTTTTTTAAGAATATCTTCTTTATTTAATAAAACCTGGCCATACATTCCATCTGCTCCTGGATTTATTTTTAATTTATCTTCTCTATTCATTATGATAACTTTAGCCATTTTCTCAGGAATAACTTTCTTTAAATCTTCATAAGATACATCCAATAGAACTTTAAATTCATCTCCAAAATTAGTTATTAAAATATTATAAATTTCCCAAACTTTTTTTGAAGTAATTTGTTTCATACCATAAACAACAGCTATTAATTCATGTAATGGAATTAATGAAACAAAAGGAAGAGCATTTTTTCTTTTATATCCCTCATGTCTATCAGCCAATTCTTCTATTCTATCTGCTACACCAATTGTCAATTTACTCCCACATTTAGGACATATCTTATTATGTTTTTTCGACTCTTCAGGACTTAAAACTATATCACAATCTCTATGTCCTGTAAAATGATATTTTCCATAACTTGTACAAGTCTCGATAGTACTTTTTAATCCTAGTCCTGTTCTTATAGCACTAATAAAATTTTTATAACTTAACTCTTTAAAATCAAAAATAGTTGCTTCCCTACCAATACGCCAAGGAAAGTGTGAATGCGCGTCACTAAAACTTACTAATTGAAATTTATCTAAACAACTTAATCTCCAATTATCTGCAGGATTACTAGACATCCCTGTTTCCAAAGCATGAATATATTTTGTTCTATCTTTAAAACAATCTTCAACACAAGTAAATTGATTATATTCTCCCATCAGACTGAAATGTGTTGTCCATATATGGGCTGGAATAATTTCTATATCTTCACTAATAGATCTCATCATATCAACTAATTCAATTGAAGTAAACCCAAAAATTGGCCTACCATCATAATCTAATCTCCCTTTTTTACTTAATGCATCAATTATTTGTTTAGCCGTATCTTTATTAGGAGAAAAAATTAAATGATGAACTCTTCTTCCTTTTCCATCTTGAGTATATATTAAACTAATTTCTGTTTGCCATAAAAAAGGAAATTTGGTCTTAGTCCATAAGACACCATTCTCATCTTCTTCTAATTCTTCATTTATAGTTTTAAATTGTAAAGGATGTTGAAAATCTCCAGTACCTAAAAGATTTAATCCTTTTATTCTAGCATACTTTTCCAAATTTTCAAAAGAAATGTATTTACTTGTAGCACGTGCATATTTGCTATGTATTTGAAGATCTGATATAATTTTCATTTTCCTAAAATATAATAAGCATACTCATGATCATTCCCTGATTTATAAGGTTTAATGCATTTAATTAAACCAAGTTTAGAAAATCTGAGTATAAGATTTCTACAAGAACCGATAGTCATGCCACTATTTGAAGATAAATCCCAAGATGTAAAATAACCTTTAGAATTTTGAATTTTCTTCATAAAATCTTGATATATTGAGAGATATTCTTTATTTCTAAATTTTCTTAGTTTGATGGATTTTAATAAAGACTCAAATTTCCTTTTTTTCTCTAAACTTCTTAGATTTAGATTTCTATAGAGTTCTTTTAATTGAAATTGGCCATTAATTTGAAGTCTCCAAACTCTTCTATCTTCCCCTCTTGAAGAACAATAGACTCTATCAGGATAGACAGAAGATTGTATATCGAAGTGTGAAAGAAGTTTTTCAATATCCTCAATAAGAGCTGGTTTTCCATAACGTTCTAAAGAAGCATATGTTAATTTAACATATTTAGAAAGAGGATTTACACTGCCTTCATCATCAAAAAACTGAGATATAAAAGCAAACTTTCTGATTTTATCTAAATTAAAGATGAAATTAGGGATATTTTGATTAGTTTCTACTTTTTTACCTGGTTTTAAGCCTACCTTTAAAAATATTTTATAAACTAATGAAGAAAATTCTAAAATTATCATTATTGTGTTCTTCTTTTTTACCATTCTAGAATTAAATTCTATATCTCCAAAAACCTTTTTCATATCCTCAATAAATCCATTAGTTAAATTTTTATCTGAATTTGTATAATAAGGATTTGTTCGATTTTTAGGAATGCATCCATCACCAAGTATTCCTGCTAAAATGCGTACTCCCGACAAAGATGTAAAATCAAAAGTAATCTTTGGATTTTTTATTCTTAATCCATCTTTACCTCTAATAATCAAAATGTTATTATTATATGATAAATTAAAATAATCTAGAATTTTAAGTAATATGTCCAATCTAATCAAAGAATTTTCCATTAACCAATGTCCTATTTTTCTTCCAGATCCAATTTTTTTCTCAAATTTTTTAATACCAAAGTTTCTTATCTTACTTTCTATATATTTATGAAATTTAGATTTTAATTTTACAAAAATTTCATCATTAGGTAAATCTTCTAATCTAACAATACCATTTTTACAAGGAGTCATATAAAAACATTAATGAGGAGATATTTAATTATATTGGTAAAAGATAATAGTTATATATATGTAGTTCAGAATTCTGTATTCTCTACAATAATACTTCTCTCCTCAGAATCTTTATAGAAATATGTTAACTCTATTTTCAAAGGTCTTGTATGTGCAAATTCTTGTAAACTAGAAGTTGAAACATCACATTTGATTGTTCTCTTACCATCTATTAAATCCACAATACCTTGAGATCCGCCATTTAATCTATTACAACTAGGACTTATCCTTTCAGAGGCAGATGTAACTCTAATTTTTAACCTATCTTTTTTATCTCTTTGTTCATTACAGACACTTGTAAAAGTTCCAGGTTCAAAAACATCTCCACTACCCTTTTTTTCAACATCAAATGTAAAAGAAACTTTATTTGAGCCACTTGGTCTTTGTGTCATTTTAGTAACTTGAACAGGTGCTCCTGAACTTTCAATATCTACACTACTATCATCTAAATCACATACATCATTTGTTAATCTCTCATTAGCATTTCTCTTTAAACATATATCTCCTTGTGCTCTTGTTTTATACTCATAGCAAACATCTGCTCTCATAGTAACAGAAAAATCAGCATCTAAATCAAATTTATATTTAGCATTTTCAAAAACTAACTCATCTTCTTCTCCAACCTCATCTCTATCTCTAAATCTTCTTTCTCCATTTAATTCTCTATCACTCTTAACAGATAAAGAAGATAATGAAAATGCATCTCGATCTATCCCTTGTAATGTAGCAATAATTTTTCCAGATTCTATATCATGTTCTCCATTATTTTCAACATTAATAACAATATCAAACTCATCTGCTGAATTATCTCCAATTCTTTCTGGAGTTTCTTCATCATCGAAAGCTATACTTAAACCATCATTTCCACTTATGAATATTTTCCCTCTACTACTTGAATCAGTAGAAGAACCTTTTTGACATCCAACTAGAAAAATCATAAGAAAAACCAAAAACAACATTATATTCCTCTTTTTCATCATATTATCTTCTCTTTATTTTTATTAAATATTTCTATATTTATCTTCTTCTATTTCTATCACGATCTCTTCTACTAAGATTAAATCTATCCTTAATATCTTCATCTAAAAATACAATTAAACTATCTACCTCAAATTCATTTCTAGGTACTAATTTAACAATATTACTTCCTCTTAAAATTAATGAAGATATATTCCTTTCAAAACTTGATTCTATTGTATCAAAACTTAAACTTTCTTCATTAACACTTATTTTAGCTCTTTTTCTTCCTTTACTTGTTCTTTTATCTTTAAATTCTAATCTCAATACAGCATCTAAGAATCCATCTTCAATATCCTCAAATTCATCATTTGCAATTTCAAAGTTATATTTAGGAAAATCAATCTCTGATAATTCTAAGTCTAATTCAATATCATCTAATTGATAATCTCCTTTATTTAATCTAAAACTAATTAAATTATCTCCAGATCTTAATTTACTTGGAGATATTTCTAAAGTAAATTGTGTAGAATCACAAAATAAAATATCATTAAACACAATATTATTATTAATCGCTACAACTAAAGTTCCTTGTGTTTTCAAACTCAAACAATTATTGAAAAATTGTAAATTAACATCTTCTAAATTACTTTTCTCTGTTTTAGTTAAAAATATATTCCTTTCAACTAATTTATTATTTTCTCTTGTATCTGTTTTTAATTGAACATCATTTAAACTATATCCTCCTATAATTCCTCTATTAACCAAAATTTTAATTCTATTTCTATCTCTCAAATTTCCTACAGGTAATTTAATAGGAACCTCTTCTGTACTAACTTCATCATCAAAAACTAAAATATTATTTAACTCGACTTTTAATCTTCCTTCATTTTCAAGAATAAAGAAAAATAAACTTAATCCTTCTACATTATCTGAATTATCTAAATTAAATTCAAATTCTTCAAAATTTTCTGTAAATATATTTCTATTTAAAACAAGTTTATTTGATAACTCAATTGAATCTTTTTCTAATCTAGAAAATATAGAAATTGGATTTATATCTTTAGTGATTATCCTTTTTTTAAAAGGTGTGACTTTTCCTGGAATGACATTCAATAAAGTCTTTTCTCCACCATTTAAAACAAAATCTCTACTATCACCTCTTGAACTAGTTTCAGATGATCCAGGTAATAATTCTTCTCTTACATCTATAGGAACAAATAACATAAATAATAGAATAAATAATCCCAGTAATAAAACAAGAGCAGCTATGTCTCCTTGTCCTCTTTTTTTCATAAATATCAAAACAACTTTATTATTTTTAACTCTTTCTATATCTATAATCCCACTAAAGCTGGCATATGTTTGATAAATTTGAATAATCTTGGTTCTTTTAATATTATTTGTAAAATAAACTTTGTTGGATAATCTCTATCATTTTCTTCTAATATAGTTTTTAATTTATTTTGATTAAATAATCTTACTAATTCATTATAATCTTTTTCAGAAAACCTATCCATAACTTTTCTCATATATAAACTCAATAATAAATCCTTTCCAACTAATTTCCTCCAATTTCTATCATAATTTTCAAAAGATTTAGCCATTTCTTTAGCTGCAATCATTCCTTGAATAATTCCACCATAAGTCGTAGCTTTTACTTGAGTTGCTGCATCTCCTAAAAGATATACATTATCTTTACTAGTTTGAACTTTTGGATCAAAAACAGGAATCATCCCAGATTGATAATTAATTATTTTTGCTTTTCTTAACTTTAATAATTTGTCAAATTCTTGTTTCGCATTTGTATATGCTGCTATTCCTAATCTTGCTACTTTATTATTTTCAGGAACAACCCATCCAAAACAACCATATCCTAAATAAAAATCTATAACACTTCGTTCACAATCTGTATTTACTCTAGCTTGGACACCATAAACAAATTTTCTATTGTTAAACAGATTATTATTTTTAGCAACACTAGAAAAAGGACCATCTGCCCCAACTAAAATATCTGTTTCTTTAACTTCATTATTTACTTTAAGTTTTATTCTTCCATTATTTGTATTTCCTTGATATTTATGATTTAAAAAATAATTAGCTCCTTCTGACATTGCTAATTTCGCCACATATCTATCAAATTCTCCTCTATCAAAAATGTAATTTGATCCCCCTAATTTAATTTCAACAAAATTATTATCTGGAGAAAAAATTCTAGCAGTTTTAGCTTTATCTATCACAATATCTTGATCTATTTTTATAATCTCATTTAAAGAACTTGTAGTTAACCCAGTACATTGTATTGGATTTCCTATGACTGAATGATCCTCATACACATTAACTTTATGGCCTTTTCTAGCTAAATCATAAGCTAAATAACTTCCAGATGGACCTGCTCCTATAATTGATATCATATTATATACACTAAAGAAAATGCTTATAAATATAACTAACAAAATTATTTAATAAAAGAGGATGATAATTGATTATATCTTAATAGCAATAGGTTTATTCGGTTTATTGATAGCTTCATTATTTGATATAAAAACAAGAGAGGTTCCTGATTGGATTAGTTATAGTTTAATCTTATCAGGATTATCCCTAAGATTACTCTATTCCTTAAATACTTATATTTGGAGTTTTTTATTAGTTGGTGTGATTGGATTTTTAGCAATGTTCTTAATAGGAGATTTAATGTATTATACAAAACAATGGGGTGGTGGAGACACAAAGATATTGATGGGATTAGGTGCTTTATATGGAACTATCTTAGGCCAAAAATTTTTCTTATTAAGTTTATTAGTTAACATATTAATTGTAGGAGCATTTTATGGATTAATCTGGAGTATTATCTTAGCAATAATTAATAGAAAAAAATTCATGGAAAAATTAAAAAAATCAATTGACAAGAAAAAAAGATTTAACACTTTATTGTTAATTTCTATTTTAATAATTGTATTAGATATTTTATTTATAAAAAACTATGTAATTAAAGCAATAATTGCTATTATATTTTCATTAATAATATTATATTATTATTTATCTATAATAGTTAAAGCAGTTGAAGATTCTTCATTATATAAAATAGTTCCAGTATCAAAACTAACTGAAGGAGATTGGGTATCTAAAAACATAAGACTAAGACATAGATTAATTTATAGAAAAGACAGCTTAGGAATAGATAAAAAACAAATTAATTTATTAAAAAAATCTAAAATAAAAAGAGTAGAAATTAAAGAAGGAATTCCATTTATTCCCTCAATATTTTTAGCAACATTAGCCACATTGTTATTTGGAAATTTAATGAGTTTCTTATTCTAAGCTATTCTTTTCTCTTGTTCAAGATCTAAAGCTTTTTCTTTTTCTTCCTTAACTTCTTTTACTTCTTGGGTTTTCTCTATTTTAGAACTAATGGCTTTAGAAATATTATTCATCTCTTCTTGTTCAACTTTCTTAGGCTCCCAAATAAAATTAATTCCATCTTCTTTATATCTTGGAATAATATGAACAACAACATGTGGTGCATTTTGTCCAGCTAATTGTCCATTAGCAACAAAAATATTAGTTCCTTCTGCACTTAAACCATTTATCACAGCTAAACTTAATTTATTAACAACTGTAAATAAATGACTAACTTCATTATCTGGAACTTGAAACAAAAATTGATAATGTCCTTTTGGAAATAAAATAATATGTCCTTTAGAAGCTGGATTTATATCTAAAATCCCAATAACATTAGCATCTTCATAAACAGTAACTGCATTAATTGATTTATTAGCAATTGAACAAAAAGGACATTGCTTCTTTGTTAATTCTTGAAGTTCTTCTGGGGGTAATTGTTGTAAAATTTCTTGAATTTTCTCTTGTTGTTGTTCTGGTGGTAAATCTTTTAGCTGTTCTTGTATCTCAGCTAATTTTTCATCTATTCCCATGAATAAGTTAATTATATAAACAATTAAAAAACTTTGCCCTTATGTTGTCTATAATAATTCCAGCATACAATGAAGAAGATTACATTAAAGCAACATTAGAATCAATAAAATCTCAAAATTTCAAAGATTATGAAATCATTGTCGTATGTAATGGTTGTGATGATAAAACTTCAGAGAGAGCTAAAGAATTTACAGAAAATGTTCTAATCCTAGAAGAAAAACATGTATTAAAAGCTAAAAACAAAGGTGCTTCTATAGCTAAATATGATAAATTAATATTCTTAGATGCAGATACTAAATTCAAAAAAAATAATGCATTAGAAAAAATTGATAAAAATAAAAAAAACATATCTACTTGTTTTTTCATTCCAGATAAAATTTCATTAAAATATATTTTATTTATGATAGTTAAAAATTTTATTAGTTTATTTGGAGCAGGAAATGGAATAATAATATGTAATAAAGAAGATTTTGAAAAAATAAATGGTTTTGATATTAATGTACATCCTTTAGAAAATAGAAATTTAATAAAAAAAATTAAATCTTATGGAAAATTTGGAGTAGTTAATACTTTTGTAATAACCTCTATGCGTAGACATGAAAAATGGGGACTATATGGATTGTATTATTGGTTTAAAAAATTAATATTAAAAAACAAAAATAGTTATGAAAATATAAGATAAAATTAAGCATAATTTATTTTAAATTGTGTAAAATCTGCTAAAGAAAGTCTTCTTGCAATTAGTATTCTAGGATAACTTACTTCTTTTGCAATCTCTTTTACTTTATTAGCCACTTTTTCTGGAACTCTATTCGGCAAACCTCTCATTAAATCATTAAATAATTCAAATGTTCCATCTCTCTTCGTATTTAAAATTAAAGTTAAAACATCATAAGCCCTCATCATATCATGTTGTCCCCTAACTTCAAGTACTGTGCTAAAATCAAACATTTTAAAATCATCTCTATCTTGATAAAAATTCTTCAAACATGCATTTCCATGTAAAACATCTCTTTCATGTATTTTCATTAAAGTATCTAAACATTTATCAAATATTTCTCTTCCTTTCTTAGGTTCTCTTTTAATAGCTCTTCTAGCATCATATTCAAAAGGAAAATCGTCTAAATATACAACATTATCATTTCCATCTGGAACTTCTCTTAATTTAGGAGATAAAAAACCATTTAATTTTCCTAATTTATTTCTCTCTCTCTGTAATCTAAAAGAACTTGTATCTTCATTGTCCCAATATTGAACTTTTCTTATTCTATTATTAGTCCAAGTTGACCATCTATATCTGCATTTATCTAATCTAGAAATAGACTCCTTAACATAAATTCCTTTATTACTTATAACTCTTTCAAATGTTGTTACAAACTTATTAATTTTCATTATCCTAATGCTCTCCTAACATCTACAGCTTCAACACTCTTAACATTTTCAATTTTTTTTACCCCATCCTCAATTTTATCAGTACTTCCTTCAGACTCATCCATAATAAAAATAATCTTTAAAGCTTTTAATCCAAACCCAATTGGTTCCTCTTCTACTTTTCCTATCTTAATTCCAAATTCTTCTATCTTAACAACAACTTTATCTTTTAGATCTTCTAAATCAACTTCTGGTGATTCAGGCATTACTTTAAACGTAACAATAACATTTGCCATTTTAATTTGGTCCTGAAAATGAACAATTAGAACAAACATATTTTGTAGCTAATTTTCTTTCTTTTAAACTCCTTACAATCTCTGCTTTACCACATTTTGGGCATTTAAACTTAGTAGATCCTTTTTCATTAGTAATTTCTTCTCCTAAATTACTTTTTACTATTTTTAATTCTTCCATGTTATAGTGCTCTAAAATAGTATTTATAAAACTTTTGAATATAAAATTAACAAGCCCTTATGGTGTAATCTGGATTAGCACGTAAGCTTGCGGTTTTAAGCAAAAAGCTTAAAATCTGGGTTCAAATCCCAGTAAGGGCATAAGATATGAAAATGAATAAAAAAAGATGTAAATGGATTAAAGATGGAAATGAACTTTATCTAAAATACCATGATGAAGAATGGGGAGTTCCTTTACATAATGAACAAAAATTATTTGAACTATTAATTTTAGAAGGAGCTCAAGCAGGATTATCTTGGTTAACTGTTCTTAAAAAAAGAGAAGATTACAAAAAACTATTTGATAATTTTAATCCAAAAAAAATAGCACAATACACAAATAAAAAAGTTGAGCAACTTCTAAAAGATGAAAGGATAATTCGTAATAGATTAAAAATAAATTCCACCATACAAAATGCTAAAGTTTTTATTGAAATTCAAAAAGAATTTGATTCATTTGATAAATACATTTGGTCTTTTGTAAATTTTATCCCAATACAAAATAACTTCAAATCAATTAATGAAATTCCTGCAAAAACTGAAATTTCTGAAAAAATTTCTAAAGATCTTAAAAAAAGAGGAATGAATTTTGTGGGTCCAACAATCATTTATGCTTTCATGCAAGCTATTGGAATGGTAAATGATCATGAAGTTAATTGTTTTAGATATAAAGAAATTTAGAAAAATGGAAATTTAAATTTCTTTTTATTTTTCAATTCATTTAAAACAAATACAGATGCGGCAATCATGATATATGCAAAAAATGCATTAACTGTGATCAAATAAACAGTAGTATATTGGAATACTCCTTGAACTATCCCAATAAGATTAAGGATAATAAGGAATTGATAATACCATTTCATTTTCTTAACCAAGAAAAATATATGTAAAGATAAAAAGATAATTAATCCAATTAATAGATAAATTTCATATTCGCCAATCTGTACATTATAAGACAAAATGTACATTGAACGAATGATGGCAATTAAAATTAGAAGAAAATTAGCGATTAAGATATGATAATTCATTGATTTGTTCATCTAATATTTCAAATGAATTTAGATATATAAATTTATTGAAACATTCTACATCAATCATAATTGTTTTAGAGATAAAGAAATAAATTTATAAAAACAAAAAATTGATTATCTAACATGCCTACTATTACTCAAATTCATAAACATAGAAGAAAAAGACAACACCAAAAATTAGAACCATATCCTCATCCCAAGAAAAAGTTCAAAATTTTAGATAGAACTGTTGATGTAGTTTCAATTGTCTTTCCTTTTATCATCTTACCGCAAATTTATGAAATTTGGGTTAAGAAAAATGTTGAAGGAGTTTCCTTTATTACTTGGTTGCTATTTTTATTATTTACAATTCCATTATTTTTCTATGCATATGTTCACAAAGAAAAGAAATTAGCATTAATGTATGGTTTATTTTTTATTGTTCATGCTATAGTAATTATTGGTATCTTGGTTGTTTCTTAGATCATAATTTTTATCTAAAAATAATCTATACATCCTTAACTCCTTCATCCACAACCATAAAAATACATTCTCCATCTGGCAAATAAGGACTATCCACTAATTTTGCAACTCTTGTTCCTTTTTTACCTTTTCTTAAATAGATTCTTACTTGGGAATTATGTCCAACGATATTCCCTCCAATTGGAGCAGTAGGATCTCCAAAAAACATATCTGGTTTAGACATCACTTGATTAGTTACATAAACACATAAATTATATTGATCTGCTAATTTCATTAAAGTATGCATATGTTTATTCAATTTTTGTTGTCTATCACTTAATTGACCTCTTCCATGAAAATCAGCCCTAAAATGAGAAGTTAAAGAATCAATAACAATTAATTTTATATTTTCTTGTTTAATGATCTCCTCACATTTTTCAGCCAATAACATTTGATGATCTGAATTAAATGCTCTTGCTACTTTAATTTTCTTTAACACTTCATTTGAATCTAATCCTGCACCTTTTGCTATTTGTTTTATTCTTTCTGGTCTAAATGTACTCTCCCCATCAATAAAAATAACTCCTCCGTCAGCACCTCCTTTTTCTATAGGTAATTGAGCTCTAACTGCTAAAACATGTGCTATCTGTGATTTTGAACTTCCAAATTCCCCATAACATTCTGATATAGAACCAGTTTCAAAACCACCAGCAATCATACTATCAAAGTTTACACTCCCAGTAGTTATTTTAATTATTTGCTCTCTTTTTTTTAATAAATCTTCACCAGACATAAATCCCATATCTAATTTATTTCTAGCTGTATTGATTATTTTCTTAGCTACTGCTTCTCCTACACCAGAAGCATCAACTAATTCTCCTGGAGAAGCAACTGCAATTGACATTAAATTATCATATCCTGATTCAACTAATTTTTCAGCTGTTGCACTTCCAACTCCTGGTAAATCATAAATAGTAAACTCTTTTTCTTTTTTAGCTTCTTTTTCTGTCATTTTTATTCTTCCTCCCTTTCTTCTTTAGATACATCAAAAAACAAAAACTCTTGTGCTTTATTTAATAAAAGTTGTAATTTTGCAATATCTTGTCTTCTTAAATTATTTATTACTTCAGATCTCCATAACGCTTCATCTTTCCGTTTATAACTTTTTGTAACACTAAAAACCTTATATGCAACTTCTCCCCCATCAAACTCTTTTTTGTTTTCCCATACTGATAAATCTATATTACCTATTCTCCATTTTTGTATTGGTTTTGTCATTTTGTTCCTCCTTTGCTATTCGCATTTTTTTCAATAACCTTAGAAATAGTCTACAGAATAATCGCCAGCTATTCGCATCCTTTTTCATTGGCTATACTCTAGAAGTTAAACTTATTTATAAACTTCTTGCAGGTGTCTATGTCCACTGTCTATAGTCTAGAAAATATATATTAAAGTATAATCTTATCACTATGATTTCCTCTTTTGTTTAATCCAGTTACCATATCTTTTGGTAAATGTTCAACAGAATTTAATTTTAATATTCTCCACATTTTTATACCTTTTCTCATTCTACGCTTTATATCTTCCAACTCTAAAAGATTAACACATGTATGAAGTTGTTTAATTGAAAATAAATTATATAAACTAATGTTTGTTAAAATATTAAGAATAACTCTATTCATCTTTGCATGTCCCACAATTAAAATATTTTCATTTTTATGTTTTTTTTCTAATTTTTTTAAGAAATTCTTTATTTCATTTATTCTCTTTTCATTATCTTTTTTACTCTCCCAATCCTTTTTAGGAATCTCAATAATTTCATCCTGAACTTCTCTTAATATTTTTGTAAACTCTATATTTTGTTTTCTTTCTTTTCCAATAATTTCTGCTGTTTCTATTGTTCTTTTTAAATCACTACTATAAATTTTATCTATTTTTTCTTTCTTTAATTTTTTAGCTAATTCAGTTACTTGTCTCTTTCCTAATTCAGTTAAATTAGGATCAACTTCTTCCATTACTTCCCCATGTCTAACTATTGTAAGTCTCATCTTATCACACTAACCATAAAAATAATTAATATCACAATAATTGATAATAATAAATATTCTAATATTCCTCCTGATTTTATAAACCCTCTAATATGTAATTTAATTAAAGGTTTAAAAAAACTTACCCCTTTAATATTTAATGCATCTATAATTAAATGAGATAAATAACCTATTAAAAAACCATATCCTAAAAGAGAATATCCAAATAAAGTTAATAAAATAAATACTAAAATTGGAACATAAATCGTATGAATTAAACCTCTGTGTCCAAACAACATTCCTAAAAACCATGATAAAGGTCTAAATTTAGATCCGACTTTAGAAGTCATGATATCAATATCAGGTAAAATTGCTCCGATAATTAAAAAAATAGAAAATAAAATTTTGTTTTCAAAAGTAAATATGTTTAACACAATTAAACCTATTAAAACTCCAAAAGCCAAATGAGTTTTAAACATCATTTTTTAAAATCTGCCTTAATAAGTATAAACATTTTATCATAGGTAGTTCATACATCATTTTAATTCTTTAGATATACTATCTACTAATTCATCAACATTAACTTCTTTTATAGAATTAGCCACAAATTCTAATCTATCAAACATCTCATTCTTTTTTACAACACCATCTACAATTATTTGATTTCCTAAAACTTGATCTCTTACTTCTATAAATTTAGAAGCATTTTCTTTTAAATCTTTCATATCTTCACTTTTTAAACTTAAAACACCACATGCTAAATCTCTAAAAGCAACAACTCTAATACTCTCAGTTCCATCATCTAAATATAAATTTAATATTGGAACAACATTCTCAGTAACAAACCCATGTTCTAAACATTTACTTTTATCACCTTCTAAAACTACTTTTCTATTACATTGTGGACAAGCATTATAAAATCTAGGTTCAAATATTTGAACTATAGTTCCAGTTATAGAAACATTTTCTCCTTGTTCTAAATCTTTAATTTTTTTACTTTCAACATCCTTAGACATTTTTATGATTACTTCGCCTACAGATTCATTTTTAGGATTAATTTCAATTACACTAGATTTATTTAAATGAAATTCTTTAAATCCATTATTCTTTTTTATATATCCTCCACTCACTAACAAAATATCTTTTTCTTTAACCTTATTCATTAAATCAATTTGAGAATTATCCCATAAAACTAATCTTACTGCTCCTGTTTCATCTCCCACTAAAATATTTTGTACTTTACCTTCTCTATTATTTTTTACAAATTCTCTAACATCATATTTTTCAACAACTTTAGCTACAATTTCAATGAAATTTTGTCCTGCTATTAACTCATTAACTTTATATCTTTTTTTTGTATAATCAAATAACTTTACACCTAGATCATTAGCAATTATATGAGCAGCTCCTTCTTTAGTAACTAACTCATTTAATTGTTGTACTTTACTTGTTATCTTATCTTCTAATTCTTGTCTAGAAATCTCTTTTTGTTCTGTTATTTTTTTTATTATTTCCTCATAATTTAAACTTATCATTCTTAAAATCCTTTAATACCACTTTGTTTACTTAAATCAAGTACTTTTATAGATTTCCCTACTCTAGACTTATATGGATAATTTAATTCAATAGTTAAAGGATTTTTAAAATATTTCGTATCTTGAGGTAGATTAGCACTTAACTGACAAACAACTTTATGGGTTTTTGAATTTGGTTTAAACTTTAAAGTATTTTTATTACAATTAAAAAATCCTTGTCCTTCTAATTGAACAATTCCACTTATATCTAATGAATTATCTTGATTATCTATCCCGCTTGAAACTCCACCAAAATCTTGAAATGTCATTTCTAAGATTATTGTAACACTATCATCTGAACTAGGA